>OLPF01001062.1_pt1 | contig 24974 bp, 17 predicted proteins | sample 1673121 | NCBI WGS metagenome assembly OLPF01 (sample SAMEA3136756, study PRJEB25190) | human gut metagenome
AGCTGTCCTTAGTACGAGAGGACCGGGATGGACTGACCTCTGGTGCACCAGTTGTCGTGCCAACGGCACAGCTGGGTAGCTATGTCGGGACGAGATAAACGCTGAAGGCATCTAAGCGTGAAACTCCCCCTAAGATAAGATCTCCCATCCTTTATGGAGTAAGGGTCCATGTAGACTACATGGTTGATAGGCCGGCGGTGTAAGCGCAGTAATGTGTTCAGCCTACCGGTACTAATAGCCCGAGGGCTTGACCTACAGTTATGCAGGCAGCCTTGTTTCTTCCTTTCCTTTTCTGTTCAGTTTTGAGGGTGTAATGCCTCAATAGTTGGTGTTTTTAACGGTGAGGGTCCACCCGTTCCCATTCCGAACACGGAAGTTAAGCTCACCAGTGCCGACAATACTTGTCTGGAGACGGACCGGGAAGATAGGTCAATGCCAACACAAGGGATTCGCTCAGGCGAATCCCTTGCTTATGCCTCCTTAGCTCAACGGTAGAGCATCCGGCTGTTAACCGGAGGGTTGTAGGTTCGAATCCTACAGGAGGCGCCAGAGATATTGCCGTCACCTGTGTGGCGGCATTCTTTGAATATGGGCCTTTAGCTCAGTTGGTTAGAGCAACCGGCTCATAACCGGTCGGTCCCGGGTTCAAGTCCCTGAAGGCCCACCAAATATTATGACATATAGGGGAATAGCTCAGTTGGTAGAGCGACGGTCTCCAAAACCGTAGGCCGAGGGTTCGAAGCCTTCTTCCCCTGCCAAAACGCCGCAGACACATTGTCTGCGGCGTTTTTTGTGTTATTGGTGAATTATACGATCAAGTGCAACAGAAAAAAGAAAAGAAGTTCATACGAATCTCTGGTAGAATGTAATCACCACAAAAACAAAAAACCAAAAGGAGACACGTATGAACTACTAACATCTTAGCATAGAAGCGCGCAGCTGTATACGAAAATATTATGTAGAAGGGCTGTGTTACCGGAAAATAGCGCAATTGATTGGCCGCAGCCCAAACACAGTCTCACGGGAGATACGCCGCAACTGCACGCATATGTATGACATACCGACCAACTATCCGCACACAGTTCAGAAAAAATATCTGCTTCGGCGCTCATACTGTCATCGCGGGATGTTCCGGTCGCAGGCAACAATCGAGCACATAAACGAGAAGCTCAAAGCTGCCTGGTCACCGGAGCAAATTGCCTGCACACCGTGCGGCTTGAAGATGCCGAGCTGGCGCACGATATACCGTTGGCTATACGAAAAATATCTCGTGAACGGAAACCTGAAAGTGCTGCGGCGCAAGGGGAAAAGCCATGGCGTGAAAGAAACGCGAGGCAAGTATAACAAGGGCAAATCCATGCAAAAAGCCCTTTGCGTGCGCATACTCTGCACGCAAAGGACTTTTTTGGATCGGTAGGATGCGCGCATTACTGCGCGGGCTGGAAATTCGTCTGATAGATCTTCTCGGCAATCTTTTTCGGCGCAAAGTCTACGATGACGACACCATAGGCCGTTCCAGCCTGCCAGTCGTAGTCATAGAGGTCGAGGTTGATGCGCTTGGCGTATTCCTTCGGGTGGCCGATTTTCCCACTGCCGCTCGTGGACGTGAAGTTCAGGAAAAACGTGTCCTCGGCCGCCTGGCTGTTATCCAGACAGGTTCGGATGGCGCAGATTTTATCGTCCGTGTCATAGTTGTAGCGGTCCTGCACGCGCAGTGTTTCGCGTCCATTGATTGCGGAGCTCGCGGTGGGGTCGTCCAGAACGGTGCGGTCGCCCTGATCGGCCCAGCCGAAGTACAGGCCGCAGTGCTCGCTGCCGACCGCCAGCTTGTCGTCAAACCGCGTGGCGAGGACGATTTTTCCGCGCACCTCGCCCAGCGTTGGGATCTCGTTTTTCAGGTACCAGCGGTCCGGGTCTGTGCCGATGCGCTCATACAGGGCGCTCTGAACGTCTGCAACGTCATCCTTGCTGTTTTCCGCCTTCATGCACAGGATGATCGTTTCGGTGGGGTGAGCGCCCAGAAAGGCATAGACATCGCGCAGCACGTCGTCAAGCGTGAGTGTCCCGGCGAACGGAGAGTTGGAGGTCTTGCAGCGCGCAATGTTGTGCTTGAGCACCAGCGTCTGCCGGTCGTGCTTCTGTTCGAGCACCAGCCGCATGTCCAGATAGCGGTAGCCGTAGATCAGCTGCGTGGCGACGCTCGCGTCCTGGCACTGGAAGATGTAGCGCATGTCCACATACTGCGTGCAGCTGTCGTGTGTGCCGGGGATGGACATATTGCTGAGCCTGGTGTCGTCGGGCACGGTTTCCATCCAGTCGGTGCTGGAGATGTTTGCTGCCATGGCCGTCGGCGCGGTGATCCCGGCAAAGACGGAAATCACCATGCAGACGAGCAGCGCGCAGAGCCAGAGGCGGTGTTTGGTGACCTTCATAAAAAATTCTCCCTCGTTATTTTTCGCCGCATGCGCATGCGTGCGGCGGCCATACATCACCAGTATAGCACAAAACCCGCGTGTTGGGAATGGAAAATCGAATCGCCGGGCGTATGCGCCGGTGCGCGGCTGTAGAAAATGCGCAAATGCTGTGGTATACTAGCGCAGGAATGTGTCGCAGAGAGGAGGGACGCGCATGCAGCATGCGGGCGCGGACAGCTGCCGCGAGAATGCGCGGTCGGAAATGAAAAAACGAAAAGTTTCCAATTTTTACACCGGGCTCTATGTATTTATGAGTTTTTTCTTCTTTGGCGGGACTGCTTTTTTTTCATAGATTCTTATAAAATATGTACCGAATAATCCTACGCACCCATATGATTTCGGCTTTTTCTGTGGCGTGATTATTGTTATAGTAGGTGTAGTAGAATTTTGCATATCCATCTACATGGTCTTAAAGGGCGCGTTTTCAGCCGCATACACGGTAGACGCAGAAGGCATGACAACCTATTGGCGAAAAAACACATACCGGCTTTTGTGGACCGACTGCATCGAGTTTGAGATCGTGCAGGTTCCGATAAATTGGGGCACTTCAATAGCGATCGTATATTGCTCCACGCGCGTCCTCTCACAGAAAGAAAAAGAGAATTTCTTCTGGTTCCACAAGAACGACTTTGCGCACGTGCAGTATTTCCAGTACAGTGATGAAGCCATTTTTCAGGAGTTTTTGCACTGCGTTCCGGAGCGGGCGCGCAATTATCTGGAAGCGGAAGCGCTCGTGCTGGGCTTGCCGGGGGAGTGAGGCCCTTTCCGTGCGGCATATCCGGCGGATTCCACAAACAATGGTTGCGGCGCGGCCGGTTTTGCGGTATAATCAAACCAATTTGTGCCTGAGTGCGTGAAAGGAAACAACATTATGGGTAACGACGCCAACGTCAGCAAACGCGACGGCTTTCGCAGCCGCGGCGGCTTCATCATCGCCTGCATCGGCTCGGCCGTCGGCATGGGCAACATCTGGCGCTTTCCAACGCTGGTGTCCAAGTGGGGCGGCATGACCTTTCTACTGCCGTATTTCCTGTTTGTCATTCTCATCGGTTCCACTGGCGTCATCGGGGAGTTCGCGCTCGGCCGTGCAGCCGGTGCGGGACCGGTCGACGCTTTCGGCATGTGCACCGAGGCGCGCTGGGGCAAGCGCCGGCCCGGCGAACTGGTCGGTTATATCCCGGTGCTCGGCTCTCTGGCGCTGGCCATTGGCTACACCTGCGTCATGGGCTGGATCTTCAAGTATACATTCCTGGCGTTTGACGGCGGCCTGTCCGGCATGGGGCAGGACATGGACGCGATCGTCGGCAGCTTCAACGCCACCGCCAGCGCGTGGGGTGCGAATGTCTGGGTCGTCGTCGCGGTCGCGGTGAGCTTTGTCATCATGTCGTTCGGCATCGCGGGCGGCATTGAAAAGGCGAATAAGATCATGATGCCGATTCTGTTTTTGCTGTTTGTTGGTTTGGGCATCTACGTGGCCACGCTGCCCGGCGCATCGGGCGGCTATCGGTATATCTTCACCATCAAGCCCGCGGGCCTGCTTGACCCCTATGTCTGGATCTATGCGTTCGGTCAGGCGTTCTTCTCGCTGTCTGTTGCCGGCAACGGCAGCGTCATTTACGGCTCTTACCTCAGCAAGAGCGAGTGCATCCCGAGTTCTGCGCGCAACGTGGCGCTGTTTGATACGATCGCGGCGCTGCTGGCGGCATTTGTCATCATTCCCGCCATGGCGGCGGGCGGCGCGCAGCTCGACGCCGGTGGCCCGGGCCTGATGTTCATCTACCTTGTCCATGTCATGAACGGCATGGCGGGCGGCCGCATCGTGGCGATGGTGTTTTTTGTCTGCGTGGCCTTTGCGGGTGTCACGTCGATCATCAACCTCTATGAGGCGCCGGTCGCGTCCCTGCAGGAGCGGTTCGGCCTCAAGCGCGTGCCGGCCACGGCGGTGATCCACGTGATCGGCCTCGCCGTCGCGCTGTGCATTCAGGCCATCGTGTCGCAGTGGATGGACGTCGTGTCCATTTACATCTGCCCGTTGGGCGCGCTGCTCGCGGCGGTCATGTTCTTCTGGATCGGCGGCAAGAAGCTCGTGCTCGAGAGCGTCAACCTCGGCGCGCGCAAGCCCATCGGCGGTTGGTACTATCCGCTGTGCAAGTATGTTTACTGCGCGAGCGTGCTCGTGGCGCTCGTTGCCGGCGCGGCCCTCGGCGGCATCGGCTGAAACAATGGATGAAAAAAACGGCCCCCCGCACATGCGGAGGGCCGTTTTTTACGTTTTCACAAAATGCCGTCAGGATGGCGGCGGCCTGCTCGCGCGCAGCGTTGCTCTGCGGACTCAGCCAGGCGGTGCCATTGCCGTCGGTCGTGCCGGAGATCAGCCCGAGCGCGACCGCGTCTGCCAGCGCATCCCGCGCCCAGTCGGACGCGCTGCCACTGTCCGGGAAGCGGCTCAGGTCCGCGGGTGTCCAAGTACGCGCCAGCTTCAGGACCCGGCTTGCATATTCCATGAGCAGAACAGCGAACTGCTCGCGTGTCACCGGGGCCTCGGGGGCGAAGGTCGTCGCGCTCGTCCCGGCCACGACGCCGGCCTGATAGGCCCAGAGGACGGCATCCTTGTACCAGTCCTGCGTCAGATCCGTAAACGGTGTGGTGCCGGCGGCCTTCGGTCCGCCTGCGAGATTATAGAGGATCTGTACGACCTGCGCGCGTGTGGTCGTGCCCTTCGGGTCGAAGCGGCCGCCGCCGACGCCGGACATCAGCCCGCTGCGTACGCAGTAGTCAATGCCCGCATGTGCCCAGTTGTCGGGCGCGGGGACATCCGTCAGGTCTTTGCTGGAGCAGGAGGGCGCGGGGATGGTCTCCGTTCTGGTCGTGCCGCAGCGCGTGCACGTATAGCGCCGCACACCGTCACTCGCGCAGCTCGCCTGTTGGACGACCGTTCCGCCGTCCCACACGTGCTCGCCGCCGAGCGGGCGCAGGGGCTGCGTCACGGAGGCACCGCAGCCCACGCACGTGTAGACGTTCTGGCCGAAGTCCGTGCACGTCAGCGCGACGTGCTCCGTGATCCGGTAATCATGCGTGTGGTCCGCGCGCAGCGACGCACCGTACCGCAGGTCGAGATCCACGTTCGCCTGGATGCCGGGGATGCGGCCGCTGTTGCTGTTTTGCCATGTGCTGTAGCTGCCGCTGTAGCCGGTCTCGGCGGCCTAGACGGCGAGCCAGCGGTCCCACTGGTCATAGGCCGGGTCGTCCAGTGTGGTCGTCCACCAGTAGCGGTTGGCGTACACGCCGACCGAATAGCCCGCGGCCTGCAGCGTCTCGCAGAAGATGGTCGCGTGGCGCAGGACCTCGGCCTTTGTGCAGTTGTCGCGGATGCCGCTGTCCTCCAGGTCGAGGTACACCGGCAGTTGCGGGTGCTTGCCGTCGAGCAGGCGCAGAGCGTGCGCAGCCTCACTGCGCGCCTCCTCGTCGGTCTGTGCGAGAGAGTACAGATATACACCGTACGGGATGCCGAGCCGCTCGCATGCGGCGGTGTTGACGGCCCACTTCGTGTCGTCCTGCGCGGTCAGGTCACTGCCGCGGCCACAGCGAATGATGGCAAAGTCAATATACTGCGCCGTGGTGTCCCAGTCGATCACACCCTGATACTGGCTGACATCGATACCGGCGCCTGTGATCCGTTCGCCGGCGGAGAGCACATCAGGAGATGCAGCGTCCTCCGCCGGGAGCTGCGCGGCGGAGGCGCTGCCGGCCAGCAGCGCGCACAGAAGCAAAATGGAAAGCAGTCGTTTTCGCATGGTATTCCTCCGATCTGATGGTGATGGGCGTATGGCTTTGCTTCCCATTGTAAGGCCAAACGCCGGAAAAGGCAACCGCAGATGCAGGAAAGAAACACGGCGCTCTGCCGCAGCAGAGCGCCGTGTTCGATATGCGTTTTAGAACATCTTGATGTACGCGTCGCGGTCAGGGCCGACGGAGACGTACTTGATGCGGCAGCCGACGGCGGCTTCCAGATAGTGCACGTAGTCGAGCGCTTCCTTCGGCAGGTCGCTCACCGTGCGGCAGCCGGAGATGTCGCAGTGGAAGCCGGGCAGATACTCGTAAACGGGCTTGGCCTTGGCCAGCTTCACACCGATGGGGAAGCGGTCCACGCGCTCGCCGTCGATGTCATAGGCGACGCACACGGGGATCTTGTCCAGGTAGGACAGCACGTCGAGCTTCGTCAGCGCGATGCTGGTGCATCCCTGCATCTTCACGCCATAGCGGGAGGCGACCACGTCAAACCCACCCACGCGGCGCGGGCGGCCGGTCGCGGCGCCGTATTCGCCGCCGGCGTCACGCAGCGCGGTGGCCTCGTCGCCGAACATCTCGCAGGTGAACGGTCCCTCACCTACGCAGGTGGAGTAGGCCTTCATGATGCCGATGATCGTGTCGAGCCGCGCCTCCGGGATGCCCGCGCCGATGGGAGCGTAGGCCGCGATGGTCGAAGAGCCGGAGGTGTACGGATAGATGCCGTAGTCAATGTCGCGCAGCGCACCGAGCTGGGCCTCAAAGAGCAGGGACTTGTTGTCCTCGATGGCCTCGGAGAGGTAGTCGGTCGTGTCACAGACGTAGTCCTTGAACGGCATGGCGTAGGTGTCGATCCAGTCCATCATCTCGTCGAGGTCGATGGGATCGTGGTGATAACCGTTGACGATGAAGAGATTCTTCCACTCGAGAATGTCGGCCAGACGGGCCTTGAGCGCGTCGCGGTCGGCCAGTTCGCCCATGCGCAGCGCCTTTTTCATGTACTTGTCCGAGTAGGCGGGGGAGATGCCGCGGCGGGTGGAGCCGAACTTCTTGTCCGCCAGACGGTCCTCCTCCAGGCAGTCGAGCAGTTTGTGGTACGGCATGCAGATGACGGCCTTGTCGCTGATTTTCAGGTGCTCCGGCGTGATGGTGATGCCGCCGGCGCGCAGATGCTCGACCTCATGGAACATGTGCTCCGTATCAATGACCATGCCGGGGCCGAGCACGTTCACGGTCTCGTCGCGCAGGATGCCGCTCGGCATGAGATTGAGCACGAACTTACCCTTGTCGTTGATGACGGTGTGGCCGGCGTTGTTGCCGCCCTGATAGCGCACGACGACGTCGTACTTCTGGCTGAGCAGGTCGACCATGCGGCCTTTGCCCTCGTCGCCCCAGTTGATGCCTACGATGGATGTCAGCATTGTTGAGAAACCTCCTGTTTCTTTTACACGTTTACGGATGCGTCGCACCCGAGCAGTGTTGTATATTTGTTCAGGACCGGCGTGACCTGCTCGCGCAGGAACGTCTCGGTCTGGTGTACGGCCATGCCGGTGAAGGCATGGGGGTCAACTAGTTTTTGAAGCTCGGCGCGCGTGAGCCCGAAGATCGGATCGGCAAGAATGCGCTCGAGCAGGTCGTTGCTGCCGCCATTGAGTTTGACCTCTTTGCCGGCGGCGACGCTGTGCTGCCGGATGGCCTCGTGCAAGGCCTGCCGGTCGCCGCCCTTTTCCTTGACGCAGTACATGAGGATGTTCTCCGTCGCGAGAAACGGCAGTTCGTCCGCCAGATGCTTTTCGGCCATTTTCGGGTACACGGTCAGCCCGCGGATGACGTTGAGGTACAGCGTCAGGATGCCGTCGGTGGCGAGAAACGCCTCCGGGATGCTGATGCGGCGGTTAGCCGAGTCGTCGAGCGTGCGCTCAAACCACTGGGCGCTGGCCGTCACGGCGGCGTTCTGCAGGTCGCAGATGACGTACCGCGACAGGGAAGCGATGCGCTCGCTGCGCATGGGGTTGCGCTTGTAGGCCATGGCCGAGGAGCCGATCTGGCCGCTCTCAAACGGCTCGTCCACCTCCTTGAGGTGGGACAGCAGCCGGATGTCGCTGGAAAACTTCGACGCGCTCTGCGCGATGCCGGACAGCACCTGCAGCACCTGAAAGTCCACCTTGCGCGAATAGGTCTGGCCGCTGACGGGGTACGCGCCGGAAAAGCCCATCTTCTCGCAGATCTTCTGTTCGAGCGCGACGACTTTCTGCTCGTCGCCGTCAAACAGGGCGAGGAAGCTCGCGCCCGTGCCGGTCGTGCCCTTGCAGCCGAGGAGCTTGAGATTGCTGAGCTGAAACTCCAGCTGCTCAAGATCCATCAGCAGGTCCTGCGTCCAGAGCGTGGCGCGCTTGCCGACGGTTGTCGGCTGTGCGGCCTGAAAGTGCGTGTAGGCAAGCGTCGGCTGCGCCTTGTGCGCCTCGGCGAAGTCCGCGAGCGCCTGGATGACGTTCACCAGCAGGCTGCGGATCTGCTCAAGCGCCTCGCGCATGAGGATGATGTCCGTGTTGTCGCCGACATAGCAGGACGTGGCGCCGAGGTGCAGAATGGGCTTTGCCTCCGGGCAGCACGCGCCGTAGGTCAGCACATGGGCCATGACGTCGTGCCGCACTTCGTGCTCGCGCGCTGCGGCGTAGTCATAGTCGATGTCGGTGATGTGCGCGCGCAGCTCCTGGATCTGCTCATCCGTGATCGGCAGACCGAGCTCCTGCTCACTCTCCGCCAGCGCGACCCAGAGTCTGCGCCAGGTGGAAAATTTGTTGTCGTCGGAGTAAATGTGCTGCATCGTGCATCCGGCGTAGCGGGTGCACAGGGGATTGACGTAGCGGTCGTGCATACTTATCCTCTCTCTGCGTGGCGCAGCGCCGCCGAGATCAGTCCTTTGAACAGGGGGTGCGCCTTATTCGGGCGGCTCTTGAACTCGGGGTGGTACTGAACGCCGATATAAAAGTCGTTTTCGGGGATCTCGACGGTCTCCACGATGTGGCCGTCCGGCGACAGGCCGGAGAGCACGAGCCCCTTTTCCTGCATGAGCGCGCGGTAGTCGTTGTTGAACTCGTACCGGTGGCGGTGGCGCTCGGAGATGTCCAGCGTGCCATAGCAGGCGGCCATTTTTGTGCCGGGCACGATGTGGCACGGATACGCGCCGAGGCGCAGCGTGCCGCCCTTGTTGATCTCGTCGCTCTGGTCGGGCATGAAGTCGATGACCTTGTGCGTGCTGCCTTCGTCGAACTCGCCGGAGTTGGCGTCGGCAAGGCCGCAGACGGAGCGCGCAAACTCGATGACCGCGATCTGCATGCCCAGGCAGATGCCGAGGTAGGGGATGTTGTGCGTGCGGGCATAGTGTGCGGCCGCGATCTTGCCCTCAATGCCGCGGTTGCCGAAGCCGCCGGGCACGAGAATGCCGTCGCAGCTGCCGAGCACTTCCTCTACATTATCGCGCGTGATCGTCTCGCTGTCAATCCATTGAATGTCCACACGTGTGCCATAGACATAGCCGGCGTGGCGCAGCGCCTCGGCAACGGAGAGATACGCGTCGTGCAGCTGCACATATTTGCCCACGAGGCCGATCGTCACGCGGTGCGAGCGGCTGCGGATGCTCTCAAGCATGGCGTCCCACTCGGTCATGTCCGGCGCGGGCGCGTCGATGTGCAGCTCGCGGCAGACGATCTCGGAAAAGCGGTTCTTTTCGAGCATGATCGGCGCCTCGTACAGCACGGGAATGGTCATGTTTTCGATCACGCAGTCGGGCTTGACGTTGCAGAACAGGGAGATCTTGCGGAAGATGGACTCCTCTAGCGGCTCATCGCAGCGCAGCACGATGATGTCCGGGGAAATGCCCATGCCCTGCAGCTCCTTGACTGAGTGCTGCGTGGGCTTGGTCTTGTGCTCCTCACTGCCGTGCAGATACGGCACGAGCGTCACGTGGATGTAGAGTGCGTTCTCGCGCCCGACCTCCAGCCCGACCTGACGGATGGCCTCGAGAAACGGCTGGCTCTCGATGTCGCCGGTCGTGCCGCCAACCTCCGTGATGACGACGTCGGCATTCGTCTTGCTGCCGACACTATAGATAAAGTCCTTGATCTCATTCGTGATGTGCGGGATGACCTGCACCGTCTCGCCGAGGTACTCGCCGCGGCGCTCCTTGTTGAGCACGTTCCAGTACACCTTGCCGGTCGTGAGGTTGGAGTATTTGTTCAGGTCTTCGTCGATGAAGCGCTCGTAGTGTCCGAGGTCGAGATCGGTCTCCGCGCCGTCCTCGGTGACGTACACCTCGCCATGCTGATATGGGCTCATGGTGCCGGGGTCTACATTGATATAGGGGTCGAGCTTCTGGGACGCGACTTTCAGGCCGCGGGTCTTGAGCAGGCGGCCCAGGCTGGCGGCCGTGATGCCCTTGCCCAGACCGGAGACGACTCCGCCGGTCACAAAAATGTACTTGGTCATGATCCACACTCCTCAATCTTCATAGGTACGAATGATATTTTCTGCAATGGTCCGCCGGCGCATACTGGTGTCCATTGCCTGTTTCTCAATGTATTTGTGCGCCTCCGTTTCCGTCATCTGCAGATGCTGCACGAGCAGGAGCTTCGCGCGGTTGATGATGCGGATGTCGGCAACCTTTGCCTCGAGCTTTTTCGTCTTGTGCTGCATCTGCTCGAGCTGGATGCGGACGGCGGCCAGCAGCCGGATGGTCTGCACGATGAGCGACTCCGGCGCGTCAATCGGCAGCACCAGCACGCCGGACTGTTCGAGCAGGGCGGCGGCCGCGTCTGCGTGTTCCGGCGCGGCCAGCAGCAGTACGGCCATGCAGTGCCGTTTTTTGAGCTGCAGCGCCAGCTCCTGACCGGAGCTGCCGGCGACGGGCTCTGCGATGAGCACGCCGTCGATGCCGCCTGCATCAAACTGTTCGAGCGCCTGGCGTGCGCTGTCGGTGTGATCGAACGGGACGATACGCGCCCGCGTGAGCAGGGCACTGATGCGCTGGGTCTGCGCCTCAGAGCCGGAGACCAGCAGGGCGCGCACGGTGTGCAGCGATGTGTTCATGGCAGTCACCTCGGATCAGGAATCTGAGCGGAAAACGAAAAAGACGCTTCCGATGCCGATAAGGGGCACTTTCCCCCAGGTCATCGTGAAACGTCAGCGTTCTCGAAAAGTTACCATATGAACTTATGTTTGCGGCCGCGAAAACAGCACGCAGAATTTTGCCAATCAAAATCCATGTATATAATACACCACGGCATTTGCACGTGTCAAGGATAAAAAAGCGGGCAAATTCGCCGAAAATTCTGTGAAATCCGCCGAAAGAAATTGCACCCGACCCGCTTGACATTTTTCCGCAACAGGCGTATATTTTGCTACATTGAAACGGCAATGGCGTCGTGGAGAGCTCAAGATCTCCGGGCACCAGTGCCGTTTTTTTGTTGTTGACACCGATTTTTGAAATACAGAAAGGGGACCATGCGAGATGGAAAAGATCTCTGACATTTTTGGATCCATGGTATTTAACGATGCAGTCATGCGCGAGCGTCTGCCGAAGGAAACGTACCGGCAGGTGCAGGCGACGATGGAAAAGGGCAAGCGTCTCGATGACGATGCCGCGCGTATCGTGGCCAATGCCATGAAAGACTGGGCGATCGAAAAAGGCGCCACGCACTTCACGCACTGGTTCCAGCCGATGACCGGCATCACCGCCGAGAAGCACGACAGTTTCATCTCTCCCTGCGGCGGCGGTCAGGTGATCATGGAGTTCTCCGGCAAGGAGCTCGTCCGCGGCGAGCCGGATGCGTCCAGCTTCCCGTCCGGCGGCCTGCGCGCAACGTTTGAGGCGCGCGGCTACACCGCCTGGGACCCGACGTCCTATGCATTTATTAAAGATAATGTGCTGTGCATCCCGACGGCGTTCTGCTCTTACGGCGGCGAGGCGCTCGATAAAAAGACGCCGCTGCTGCGCAGCGCCGAGGCGCTCAACCGGCAGGCCCTGCGTGTGATCCATCTGTTTGGCAACGAGGACGTGACCGCCGTGCGCACGACCGTCGGCCCCGAGCAGGAGTACTTCCTGATCGACAAGTCCGTGTATGACAAGCGCAAGGACCTGATCTATACCGGCCGCACGCTCTTCGGTGCCAAGCCGCCGAAAGGCCAGGAGCTGGACGATCACTATTTCGGCAGCATCAAGCCGCGCGTTGCGGCGTTCATGAAGGATCTGGACGAGGAGCTCTGGAAGCTCGGCGTTTACGCCAAGACCGAGCACAACGAAGTGGCGCCCGCGCAGCACGAGCTCGCGCCGGTGTTCACGACCGGCAACATCGCCGCCGACCAGAACCAGCTGACGATGGAGATCATGCAGAAGGTGGCAACGCGCCACGGCATGGTCTGCCTGCTGCATGAAAAGCCGTTTGCCGGTGTCAACGGTTCCGGCAAGCACAACAACTGGTCCCTGACCACCAACACCGGCATGAACCTGCTCGAGCCCGGCGAGACGCCGGCCGAGAACGCACAGTTTCTGCTCTTCCTGTGCGCGGTGATCCAGGCGGTGGATGATTATCAGGATATGCTGCGCATCAGCGTGGCGTCGGCCGCGAACGACCACCGTCTCGGCGCGAACGAAGCGCCCCCGGCCGTCGTGTCGATGTACGTCGGCGATGAGATCGAGAACATTCTCGACGCCATTGTCAACGAGACGTCCTACGCCGGCCAGGAAAAGGAGCTGCTGAAGATCGGCGTGCATGCGCTGCCGCGCTTCCCCAAGGACACGACCGACCGCAACCGCACCTCTCCGTTTGCGTTCACCGGCAACAAGTTCGAGTTCCGCATGCCCGGTTCCTCGGCTTCCATTTCCGGCATCAACGTCGTGCTCAACACGGCGGTCGCCGAGAGCCTCGAGCAGTTTGCTGACGCGCTCGAGGGCAGCAAGAACTTCGAGGCCGACCTGCAGGCGCTCATCCGCAGCGTGCTCATCAAGCACAAGCGCATCCTCTTTAACGGCAACGGCTATGACGATGCCTGGCTGGCGGAGGCTGAGCGCCGTGGCCTGCTGAACCTGCGCACGACGCCGGAGGCACTGCCGTATTACCTCGCCGACAAGAACGTGGCGCTCTTTACCAAGCACCGCGTCTACACCCGCACCGAGATGGAGGCCCGCTATGAGATCCACCTCGAAAACTACAGCAAGGTGCTCAACATTGAGGCGCTGACGATGCTCGAGATGGCGCGGCGCGACATCATGCCCGCCGTCAGCAGCTATCTGCGTGAGCTGTCCGAGACCGCCACGGCGATCCACGCCGTGTCCGTCACAGCTGACTGCTCGTATGAGGAGAGCATCATCCCCGAAATGTCCGCGCTGCTGGGCGATGCCTACCGCAAGGTCCGCAGCCTGGATGAGGCGCTCATGGGCGCCAAGACCGTCGAAGGCAGCCAGGCACTGGCCAACTACTACCGCGACAAGGTCTTTTCCGCCATGGCGGAGCTGCGCATCACGATCGACCAGCTTGAGACCATGATGCCGTCCGACAAGTGGCCGGTCCCGTCCTACGGTGAGCTGCTGTTCAGCGTGCGGTAAAAAACGTTTTCTCTTTCTTTTTCTCTCTTCTTTCATTTTCATACTTCTGTCAAAAGCATTGACGGAGAAAAGTAGCACGGGCGATCATTCCCAGCGAGTGCGGGACGGTGCGAGCCGCATAACAGAGCCTGTGTGAAGAACACTCCCGAGCTGCAATCTGAACGGGCGAGAGCCTCAGTAGGTGCGCCGTCAAAGCCGGACGTTATCCCGGTGCGGTTTGTTAGAACCCGTGAGAAGTAAAATAGGTGGCACCACGATACGCAGCTACTCGTCCTATTGTCGGATGGTAGCTGCGTATTTTTTGATGTATTCAGGAGGAAAAAATCATGTGTTCCATCATCGGTTATCTCGGCTCGTCCATCTCTGCGCAGGATCTGCGCGCTGGCTTTGACAAGACCATTTCCCGCGGCCCGGACGATACGCGCATGCTGCACATCGGCGCGGCGACGCTCGGCTTCCACCGTCTGGCCATCATGGGCCTGCACCCGGAGGGCATGCAGCCATTCACGCGGGATGGAAGCGCGCTCGTGTGCAACGGCGAGATCTATGGCTTCCGGCCCATCCGCGAGCGGCTCATCGCTGAGGGCGAGACGTTCGAGAGTGAGTCCGACTGTGAGATCCTGCTCCCGCTCTACGAGCGCGAGGGGCTGGACATGTTCCGCGGGCTCGACGCGGAGTTTGCCATGGTCATTTATGACGCCAAGCGCGGCGGCCTCGTCGCGGCGCGCGACCCCATCGGCATCCGCCCGCTGTACTACGGCTATGACGCCGAGGGCGCGATCATCTTCGCCAGCGAGGCGAAAAACCTCGTCGGTCTTGTGCACGATGTCATGCCGTTTCCTCCCGGACACTATTATGCCGACGGCAAGTTCACCTGCTACCGCGACATGACGCAGGTCGACGCCGTCTGCGAGGACGATCTGGAGACCGTCTGCACCCACATCCGCGAGAAGCTCATCGCCGGCGTGGAAAAGCGCCTCGATGCCGACGCACCGCTCGGCTTCCTGCTCTCCGGTGGGCTGGACAGCAGCCTTGTGTGCGCCATCTCGGCAAAGCTGCTCAAAAAGCCCATCCGCACGTTTGCCATCGGCATGCGTGCCGATGCCATCGACCTCAAGTACGCCCGCGAGGTGGCGGAGTATCTGCACGCCGACCACACCGAGGTCATCATCACGCCCGAAGATGTGATTCAGGCGCTCCCGGAGGTCGTGGCACTGCTCGGTACCTATGACATCACGACCATCCGCGCGAGCATCGGCATGTACCTTGTCTGCAAGGCCATCCACGAGCAGACCGACCTGCGTGTGCTGCTTACGGGCGAAATTTCCGATGAGCTCTTCGGCTACAAGTACACAGACTTCGCGCCCAGCCCGGCGGCGTTCCAGGAGGAGTCCGCCAAGCGCATCCGCGAGCTGCATATGTACGATGTCCTGCGCGCTGACCGCTGCATTTCCGTCAACAGTCTCGAGGCCCGCGTGCCGTTCGGCGATCTGGACTTCGTGCAGTATGTCATGTCCATCGACCCGGCCAAGAAGTGCAACGTCTACGGTAAGGGCAAGTACCTGCTGCGCCACGCCTTTGAGGGCGACTGGCTGCCGCACGACATTCTCATGCGCGAGAAGGCGGCCTTCAGCGACGCAGTGGGCCACTCCATGGTCGACGATCTCAAGGCCTACGCCGAGCAGAAGTACACGGACGAGGAATTCGAGACCCTGCGCCGGAAGTACGACTTTGCGCAGCCGTTCACCAAGGAATCGCTGCTCTACCGTGAGCTGTTTGAGCAGTATTACCCCGGTCAGGCGCACATGATCGTGGATTTCTGGATGCCGAACAAGTCGTGGGCTGGCTGCGACGTGGACGATCCGTCCGCGCGCGTGCTCGCAAACTACGGCGACAGCGGAAAGTGAGAAGAACATGGACGACACAGCACTGTGTATCCGCACCGCGCACCTGAGCGACGCGCCCGCGCTGCGCGCGATCTACGCGCCGTATGTGGAAAAGACGGCCATCACGTTCGAGTGCACCGTGCCGGATGTCGAGGAATTTGCCGCGCGCATGCGCGCCACGCTCCGCCGGTATCCGTATCTGGTCGCGGAGCGCGGCGGCGAGCTCGTCGGCTATGCCTACGCCGGGCCGTTCGGCAGCCGTGCTGCCTATGCCTGGGCGGTGGAGATGAGCATTTACCTGCGCGAGGACCAGCGGCACCAGGGCACTGGTAGGCGGCTGTACACCGCGCTCGAGGCGGTGCTGCGCGCGCAGAATGTTCAGAATCTCTATGCCTGCATCGGCTACCCGGACGGGGCGGACGATGCGCACCTGACGAAAAACAGCGCACAGTTTCACGCACACCTCGGCTACCGGATCGTCGGGGAGTTCTCGCGCTGCGGGTATAAATTCGGCACGTGGTACTCCATGGTCTGGATGGAAAAGTGCATCGGCGCGCACGAAGAGAGCCCCGCGCCTGTGCGCCCGTTTCCGGAGATCAGCCCGGCTGAGCTCGACGCGATTTTGAATCAAGCATAAAGCAACGGACCGTTTCCGACTCGGAAACGGTCCGTGCTTTTTTATCGCTTTTGCAGCAGCGTATACGCGCCCAGCAGCATCTGCGCTGCCTCAGCGCGCGTGATGGGGGCCGTACAGTCGCTCCCGTCCGGGTACACGCCGCAGGATGTCAGGCTCGACACAGCAGTGTATGCCCACTCGGGGATATCGTCGCTCTCGAGCGCGGCGGCAGGGGAGGGGTCGAGGAAGCTGCTGAGCATGACGGCCGCTTCGCCCGCCGTGATACCGCGCTGCGCGTCGAACACGATCGCCGTGCCGTCGGAGTAACCGGCGATGTCGCCGTTCATGACTGCGGTCGCGACGTAGGCCTTTGCCCAGACCGGAATCTGTTCATCATCACCGAAGCCGGTCGAGAGCACGCCCTGTAGCATCGAAGTGCCGGTCAGGCGCGTGCACATGGCGAGAAACTCATCGCGCGGCATGGGGCTGTCGGGATCAAAGAGATACTGTCCGCCGACCTGCCGGCCGACGCACAGCCCCTGCTCGGCGAGCATGACGGCGGCATATTCCTCCGGCCGGCCGGTCATGTCACTGTAGGTGATGTCCGGCTTCTGCTTCCTGATGGAGATGAGCACGGTCGCCTCCTGTGACTCGTTGCCGCTGCTGTCGGCGGCGCGGAAGCCGAAGTAGTCGCGTCCACGCTTACCGTCGGCGGGGGTGTAGACGAACGTGCCGCTGTCGGTGAGCGTCACAGTTCCCTTGACGGGCTCGGTCGTGATGCGGAAGGTGAGCGGGCTGCCGTCGGGCGCACTTGCGCTCAGCGTGCCGCCGATGGACGTGTTGCGGAATGTGGTCAGCTCGAGATTTTCGGCCACGGGCGCGGTGCCGGCTGTGTCCTGTTCGGCAAAGCCCGCCGGGACGAGCGCCGTACACAGCGCCAGCGCGCCAAGGACCGCAAGAATTTTCTGCTTCATATTGCAAAACCTCCGTGCAAATGTAGGCTGCTCCTAGTTTGCACGGAGGCGGTGGAAATATGCGTTTTGGGTTTATTCGGTGCGCAGCGCGACGACCGGGTCTTTTTTGGCGGCCATGCCCGACGGGATGAGGCCCGCGATGAGCGTCAGCAGCGTGCTGATTAGGATCAGCAAAAGCGCGCCGAGCACCGGCAGAATGGCACTCAGATTTGGCAGACCGGTCAGATGGTGCACGATGAGGTTGATGGGGATCAACAGGATCAGCGTACACAGGATGCCCATCACGCCGGCTGTGAAGCCCTCGATGAGCGTCTCAGCGTTGAAGACGCGCGAGATATCCTGCTTGCTTGCACCGATCGAGCGCAGGATGCCGATCTCCTTCGTGCGCTCGAGCACGGAGATGTAGGTGATGATGCCGATCATGATCGACGACACGACGAGGGAGATGCCCACAAAGCCGATGAGCACATAGCTGATGGCGTTGATGATCGTCGTGATGCTGCTCATGAGCAGGCCGATGTAATCGGTGAAGCTGATCTGATTGTCCGGATTGTCGGCGTTGTAGTCGTCGATACAGTCGGAGATGCGGTCCTTATTTTCAAAGCTGGAAGCGTAGATGTTGATGGCACTCGGGGAATCCTTGTCGACGTAGCCGAGCTTTTTGAGGTTGCTCTGATAGGTCGAGCCGCTGGCGGAGGAGGCGACATAGTTGTCGTACACGTCCACGTACTGGCTGCGGCTGATGCCCTTGGCGTTGATGGCCGAGATGATCTCCTGCGAGGTCATGCCGCTGTAGGACTTGACAGTCTCCTGCTGCATCTGCATGGACAGCATCGCGCGCAGGTACGGGCGGAAAAAGCGCGTGAACGTCTCGTCGTCCATGGCGTCGATCATTTCTTTCATCTGCTGCGCGGTCTTGCCGCTGGCCTCGAAGATGCCGTTGTCGGCCATCTCTTTGGCCTCGTCACGGGTGAAGGTTGCCATGGCCTGCGTTAGCGCGGCGTCGAGCGTGGCGTCATCCGGCGTGGTCATGCACTTGCGGTAGACGGTCGCACGGTCGTCCACGCTCAGCTGGTTGAGATAAGTCTGTGCGGCGGCGACCTTCTGCTCGGTCGTGGCGGTCGCGGCGTTCGGGAACGCGGAGCCGGTGAACACGTCCACGTCCGGGTTCGCGAGCTGCTTCTGGATGATCTCGGTGCCGTCGGCCTGATCGATGGCGTAGTCCGTCAGGGCGGAGGTGTAGCCGATGGAGCCGTAGGTATTGCTGGTCACGCTGCCCTTGGCCGGACGCACGATGCCGACAATTTTGAGCTGTACGCCGACGGAATCGTTGTTGTAAAGCTGGCGCAGACCGTCGGTCGTCTGACTGATGTCCGTGTAGCCGGAGCCGCTGGCCACATAGCCCTCCGACGGGAGGATGAGCTTGAAGCTGCGGCCGCACAGATCTTCATAGCTCCAGCTGTTTTGCGTCGTGTCGATCTGCTTTTTGCTCATGGACTGCATCATGGCGTTGCTGATGTCGTCCATGCTCTCAAGCCCGAGGGCATAGAGCGTCAGGTCGGAGATCTCGTTGTTTTTGTCCACAACGAGCACGACCTCGTTGTAATCCTGCGGCCAGGAGCCGTAGATCACGTCGTACTGATTCTGCGTCGAGGCGCTCACGAGCTCGCCGTCCTCGCCGGAGAGCAGCTCCTGCCAGACGTTGAACCCGGAGTAAAAGCCGCCCATGGAGTCGAAGTAGGCCGTGTAGTCGCCGCCGTACATGGACTTCATGACGCTTTGCAGCAGCTCTGTCGTGTCGGCCTTGATGACGGTGCCGTTGGGATCCTCAGTATAGACGGCGAAGCCCATGTCATACGTGTACTGGATGCCGCTGATGTAGTCATGGATCTTGTTGTCGGGGTTTTCGAGATATTTCTTGAACTCCGGCAGGTTGTTTGACTGGCCGGTCGCGCTGCTGACCATGGAGTTGAGCATGCTGTACATGACCGTGTTGGCATAGACCTTGTCGAGATCGTGCGCGTCTTTGCTGTCATCTTTTGCGCCTGACATGGCCGAGAGCATTCCGGACATGTCCACGGGGTTTGCCTCAATCGTCAGCGGGTAGGATGAGAGCGTCTGCTCCTGTACGGTGTCAATGTACGACTGGAAGCCGTGCGAAAGCGACAAAATGAGCGCGATGCCGATGATGCCGATGGACCCTGCGAACGCGGTGAGCAGCGTGCGGGCCTTTTTCGTCATGAGGTTGTGCAGCGACAGGCTCATGGCCGTCGCAAAGCTCATGGATGTATGCTCCTTGACCTTGACCGTCACGGGTGCAGACGTCTCGGACTCCGTGCACGGGTTGTCGTCGCCGACGATCCTGCCGTCGAGCAGGCGCACGGTGCGCGTGGCGTATTTCGACGCCAGGTCCGGATTGTGCGTGACCATGATGATGAGCTTATCTTTTGCAATCTCCTGCAGCAGATTCATGATCTGTACGCTCGTTTCGCTGTCGAGCGCGCCGGTCGGCTCGTCGGCGAGCAGGATGTCAGGGTTGTTGACGATGGCGCGCGCGATGGCCACGCGCTGCATCTGGCCGCCGGACATCTGGTTCGGCGCCTTGTCGAGCTGGTCGCCAAGACCGACCTTTTCCAGCGCCTCGACGGCGCGCGCACGTCGCTCCTCGCCCGAGACGCCCGAGAGCGTCAGCGCGAGCTCCACGTTTGCCAGTACACTCTGGTGCGGGATGAGGTTGTAGCTCTGAAAGACGAAGCCGATGGAGTGGTTGCGGTACGTGTCCCAGTCGCGGTCGTCATACTCCTTCGTAGAGCGGCCGTTGATGATGAGGTCACCGGAGGTGTAGCGGTCCAGACCGCCGATGATGTTCAGCAGTGTGGTCTTGCCGCAGCCGGACTGGCCCAGAATTGCGACGAACTCGCTCTCACGAAAGGCGATGTCGATGCCCTTGAGCGCCTCAACCTGCGTCGTGCCGGCCTCATAGACCTTGGTGATGTTTTTCAGTTCCAGCATGGATGGGATGCTCCTTTATATGGATGCTGCGCGATGGCGCAGCCTTAGATACTAATTAAAAAAGTGTTAGGACATAATGATAAGCGCCGCACCGGCATCCGTCAAGCGGCAGGACGCCGGTTTTGCAGAATTTTAACTGTTTATTCACAAACAAACACGATATAATTTCCCTGCGTCTGCTGTTGAAACATGGGAGAATGTCTGCTATAATATTTAGTCACCCGGACTAGGGGCCTGAACATGATAACTGGAGAGCTTAGAATATGAAAATTGTGATCGTGGGCGCTGGCCGCGTGGGTTATGCCATTGCGGAACAGCTTCTGACAGAAGGGCATGACATTACCGTCGTCGAGAGTGATCCTGAGCGCGCTGCCTATATTTCCTCCACGCTGGATGTGATCGTGGTCGAGGGCCGCGCGAATGTGGACCAGCTGCGCATCGCCAACGTCGCGGACGCCGACCTGCTTATCGCCGCGACGACTTCGGACGAGACGAACCTCATCAGCTGCATGGTCGGGCGCAAGCTCGGTGCCACGCATACGATCGCGCGCGTGCGCGACGAGGAGTATTATCAGGACGTGGTGCTGCTGCAGGATGAGCTGGGGCTGAGTCTGTCCATCAACCCCGAGCGCACATCTGCCAAGGAGATCTCACGTACGCTGCGCTTCCCGGCCGCCACGAAGGTCGAGCCGTTTGCCAATGGCCTCGTGGAGCTCGTGGAGTTCAAGCTGCGCGAGGGCAGCAAGCTCGACGGCCTGCGTCTGAACGATTTCCGCGGCCGCTACAGCGACGGCATCCTCATCTGTGCCGTGGAGCGTGAGGGCAGCGTCACGATCCCGAACGGCGACTTTGTGCTCGCCGCCGGAGACTATGTCACCGTGGTTGGTGCACCGCACGAGCTGCACGAATTGTTTCGCAAGATCGGTGAGTTTCGCCACGAGGCCGAGAGCGTCATCATCGTCGGTGGCGGCCGTATTGCCGAGCGGCTGGCGCTGGAGCTGGCGCGCATGCACATCCACTCGACGATCATCGAGCGCGACCCGGCCCGCTGCCGCGTCATGAAAACGCTCCTGCCGGAGGCAACCATCATCTGCGCCGACGGTACGAAGCCGGACGTCCTGCGCGAGGAGGGTCTGCCGGAGGCGGACGCGCTCGTCACGCTCACGGAGTCGGACGAGACGAACCTCATCATCTCCTCGTTCGCGTATCATGAGAAAGTACCGAAGATCGTCACCAAGGTGGATGAGGACAATTTCATCCAGCTCGCGGAATCGTATGGTCTGACAACGATCATCCAGCCGGCGGACGTGACGGCCGGCCGCATTGTGGAGTATGTCCGCTGGATGCAGAACTCCGCGCACAGCAGCGGCGTGGAGACGCTGCGCATGGTGGCCGACGGGCAGGCCGAGGCGCTGGAATTCATCGTGCGTGCCGAGAGCCAGTTTCTCGATGTGCCGCTCAAGGCGCTCAAGCTCAAGGACTCCGTGCTCGTTGCCTCAATCATCCGCCGCGGCAAGTGCCGCGTCCCGTCCGGCAACGACGCCATCGAACTTGGCGACCGTGTGGTCGTTGTCACCACCAACCATGGTATGCACGAGCTGAAGGACATTCTGAAATAATTGCAGAGAAAACAGCCGCCCATCGGGGAGCGGCGGCTTTGCTATATCGTGTTTTTTATTCCGGGCGGCGGAAGATGACGACCTGCACCGGCGTGTCCGGTGTGAGCGTCATGCGGTTGGTGTCATAGCGCTGGACATTTGCGCCGTTGCCCTCAAAAATGCCGGTGAAGTCCTCCGGTGCGCGCAGACGGTGGTTGCTGTGGCCGGGCGCCTGAAAGTGCATCGGGATGATGACGCGCGGCTGCAGTTGCTCGCAGAGATAGTAGGCGGTGTCCGGCTCGATTGTGTAGATGCCGCCGACGGGGATCATCATCGCGTCGAGCCCCTGCAGCTGCTGCATCTGTTCGGGCGTGGGCTTCGCGCCCAGGTCGCCCAGATGCGCCACGCGCATGCCCTCGGCGGCGAAGATGCGCACTGTGTTCATGCCGCGCAGACGGCCGCGCATGATGTCGTGGTACGTCTCGAGCTCCGTGACGGCAAACGGGTTTGTCTTGCCGTTGCTGCGCAGCGTGACGCCTTCCCGGAAGTTGTGGTCGCGGTCCTCGTGGCTGATATAGACGGCGTCCGCCGTCAGCCGCACGTGGGGATAGGCCGTGCCGACGCTGGTGTCCTGAAACGGGTCGATGACGGCGCTGTAGCCGCCGGAGACCAGTTCAAAGCAGGAATGGCCATGCCAGATGATGTCCATAAGATGCACCTCAATCATCAAATTTTCTTTATTTTACTTCCGCATCCTGCGATTGTCAATCTCCGCGCCGGATAATGCGGGCCTTGTTTCCCGGGGGAAAATGTGTTAAAATCAGACGCTATGAATACAACGATGACTTTTGAACAACGGTATGTGCAGGCGCGCAGACGCTTCATTGCGGCGGACTTCGCGAACCTGAACGATATGCAGAGGCAAGCGGTCCTGACCACGGAAGGCCCACTGCTGCTGCTGGCTGGTGCCGGCAGCGGTAAAACTACGGTGCTCATCCACCGGATCGCGAATCTCATCCAGTACGGCCGCGGGTCCGACACCGACGAGGTGCCGGACGCGGCGACGGAGGCGGACCTTGCGCTGCTCGAGCGCACGGACCTGACGCCGGACGAGCGCCGGCGCGCGCAGCGGGCAGCGGCGGTCGAGCCGGTCGAGCCGTGGCGCATCATCGCCATCACGTTTACGAACAAGGCGGCGGATGAGCTCAAGGACCGCATCGAGCGCATGCTCGGGCCCGAGGCTGCGGCGGATATCTGGGCCTCGACGTTCCACTCCGCGTGCGTGCGCATCCTGCGGCGCGATGCCGACAAGCTCGGCTACCCAAACAGCTTCACGATCTACGACACATCGGACAGTCAGGCGGTCGTCAAGCGCATTCTCAAAGAGATGAATCTCGACGAGAAGGCGTTCCCATATCGCGCCGTGCTCACGGAGATCAGCCGTGCCAAGGATGCCGGCATCACGCCGGAGCAGTATCTGGCGCGCGCACAGGCCACGCACAACCCGCGCAGCATCCGCATCGGCGAGATATACCAGGCCTACTGGCAGCGCCTGTTTTCCGCCGGGGCGATGGATTTTGACGACCTCATCTACAACACCGTCCGCCTGCTCGACGAGCATGCGGACGTGCGCGAGCATTGGCAGCGCCGCTTCCGCTATGTGCTCATCGACGAGTATCAGGACACGAACAATCTCCAGTATCAGCTCGCGGCCCTGCTTGCCGATGGCTGGGGCAACATCTGCGTCGTCGGCGATGATGACCAGAGCATCTACAAGTTCCGCGGCGCGACGATCGAGAACATCCTCAATTTTGAAAAGCAGTACAAGCACGCGCGCACCATCCGCCTCGAGCAGAACTACCGCAGCACCGGCCGCATTCTGGACGCGGCCAACCACGTCATCGCCAACAACACCGGCCGAAAGGGCAAAACGCTCTGGACGAAGGCCGAAGCCGGTGACCCGCTCACGCTCTACTGCGCCACGAACGAGAACGACGAGGCGCGCTATGTGGCCACGAAGATCATGGACGATTTCGGCCACGGCATGAACTTCCGCGACCACGCCGTGCTCTACCGCATGAACGCGCAGAGCAACCAGCTCGAATACGCCTTCAAGCGCAACGGCATCCCGTACCGCATCATCGGCGGCACGCGCTTTTTCGACCGCGCGGAGGTCAAGGACATGCTGGCCTACCTGTGCGTCATCCAGACGCCGGGTGATGATCTGCGCCTGACGCGCATCATCAACACACCTGCCCGCGGCATCGGCGCGCGCACGGTCGAAACGGCCGCACAGCTCGCAAACGCGCAGCAGACAAGCCTCTTTGACGTTATCCGCCACGCGGATGCCTATCCCGAGCTGCAGCGCAGCCAGATGCGCCTGCGCCAGTTTGCCATCCTGATCGAGGAGCTGCAGGAACAGGCCAAAACCATGCCGCCGGACGAGCTCTATGATATGGTTGTGGAGCGCAGCGGTTACGTCCGCGCACTCGAGGAAAAGAACACGGCCGAGGATGCTGCACGCATCGAGAACGTGCAGGAGCTCAAGTCGAACATCATCGCCTTCGTCAAGGAGGCCGATGATCCTACGCTCGCGGGATTCCTCGACGAGGTCGCGCTCTATACCGACCTCGATAACTACGACCAGTCCATGGACTGTGTCACGCTCATGACCATGCACGCGGCCAAGGGCCTGGAATTTCCGACGGTGTTCATCGTCGGCTGCGAGGAGGGTATTTTCCCCGGCCTGCGCTGTATCGGCGAGCCGGACGAGATGGAGGAGGAGCGCCGTCTCTGCTACGTCGCGCTTACCCGCGCACGCGAGCACCTCATCCTCACGTGTGCCCGCCAGCGCATGCTCTTCGGCCGCACGACGGCAAACCGCGTCTCCCGCTTTGTCGAGGAGATCCCGGAGGAAGATATTCAGAAGCTCAACGTTCCGCGCGGCTACGGCTATTCCGAGCCCAGCCGCGACCAGCAGCAGTACCCGCCGCGCCAGAGCGCGCCGCGCGCCTATACGGTCTCC
>OLPF01001078.1_pt1 | contig 24750 bp, 28 predicted proteins | sample 1673121 | NCBI WGS metagenome assembly OLPF01 (sample SAMEA3136756, study PRJEB25190) | human gut metagenome
TATTATTGGTAGCGAAGATGTGACTTGAACACATGACCTGCCGGGTATGAACCGGATGCTCTAGCCAACTGAGCTACTTCGCCATAAATACTTTATTATTATAGTAGTTTTTTATTCGTTTGTCAACAAAAAATAAAAATTTATTTTTATATTATGTAATGCATGACAATAATGCTATGCAAAGATAAAAGTCATAATATTATGACTTTTATCTTTCTTCTCCTGTAGATGTTTTTTCTCTATCTACCTCTTGGTTTTCTTTTGTTCTTCCCATATTTCCTTGTTTTTGTCCTATATTACAAACTTTGCCTGATTTTAGCTTGTGTAATAATTTATCTCTTTCTAAATCTTTTTCTAATTTACTTACTCGTGTTGATGGACTTGCCCCTGCCTTTTTTAGAAATTCTGCTACTTCTTCTTCTGTTGCTTCTTCTTGGCTAGTCTCTCCACCTACATCACCTAAAGATTTAAATACATTTCTAAACCATCCCATTGTAATAACCTCTTTCATAAACAATACTGTAATTATATTAACATAAAATGTGTTTTTTGTCAAATACTACTTGTTTTTAACGCTATTTGAAAATTCATTTTTTATATAGTAACATTTAATTCATATAATCTCTTAATTTTTTACTTCTACTTGGATGCCTTAATTTCCTTAATGCTTTTGCTTCTATTTGGCGAATTCGTTCACGTGTTACCATAAATTCACGACCAACTTCTTCTAGAGTTCTTGCTTTTCCATCTTCTAAACCAAATCTTAATTTTAAAACTTTTGCTTCTCTTGGTGTTAATGTGTTCATTACTTCTTCTAACTGTTCTTTTAATAAAGTATATGCTGCTGAATCATGTGGAGCAGGGCTATCTTCATCCTGAATAAAATCTCCTAAATGGCTATCGTCTTCTTCTCCAATTGGTGTTTCTAATGACACTGGATCTTGTGCTATTTTTTGTATTTCCATAACTCTTTCTACTGGCATATCCAATTCATTTGCTATTTCATCTGGGGTTGGTTCTCTTCCTAATTGTTGTAACAAATGCCTTGATGTACGAATTAATTTATTAATGGTTTCAACCATATGCACTGGTATTCTTATAGTACGTGCTTGATCAGCAATTGCTCTAGTAATAGCTTGTCTTATCCACCAAGTTGCGTAAGTACTAAACTTATAACCCTTTGTGTAATCAAACTTCTCAACTGCTTTAATTAATCCCATATTTCCTTCTTGTATTAAGTCTAAAAATAACATTCCTCTTCCTACATATTTTTTTGCAATACTAACAACTAATCTTAAATTTGACTCTGCTAATTTTTGTTTTGCATCTTCATCACCTTCAAGCATTTTCTTTGCTAAATCTAATTCTTCTTCAAAACTTAAAAGTGGAATTCTTCCAATTTCTCTTAAATACATTCTAACAGGATCTTCAATGTTAATTCCATCAAAGTCCATTGTCTCTAAGTCTTCTAGTTTAATATCTTCTACTTCTTCTAAATCTTCTAAATTTGGTTCTTCATCAATATCATCTTTTAGAACATCTACTCCAATTTCTTCAAAAGCATCAAATACTTTATCTATTTGTTCTGGATTAATATCTCCTAATTGACTAGCAAGCTCTCCATAAGTCATTTTTCCTTTTTCTTTTGCTATTTTTAAAATGTTCTTTATTTTTTCTTGTTCTATCTGTTCTTTTGGTTGTTCAACAGTCTTCTCTTCTATTAACTCTTCTTTTTCTCTGCTTTCTGTTTCTTCTTTTACTGCTTCTTCTAAATTTTTTTCTTGTTCTATTTTCTCTGTTTTCTCATTTTCTATTTCTTCTTTCTTATGTCTCCCCATTTATATCCCCCCATCGGCATTCATTTACCTAAATATTATTTTAGTATGCAAATCATCTCAGCTTTGATAATTTGATAATTACATCAGTCAGTTCTTTCTCTAGTTGTTTTACTTCTGACTGTTCCATGGTTTTATTTTCTAATGTTTTAATAATATTATTTTTTCTTACAATTAATTTGTCTCTTTTATACAAATTAATTACTTTATCAATATCACTTTCCTCATAATTTTTTGCCATAATTCCTGTTAACTGATTAATACAATCTTGATCTGCTTTAAATAAATCTAATACGTTCTCAATTACCATTGTGCCTTTTTCAAATTCTTCATATAATTTTTTTAAAATTTTACAATTTATTTCTACTTTTAAATCCTCTGGTTGTATAATTTCCTTTGTCTTATTATATACAGTTATTCCTGAATTTATTAGTAAAGCAATTAATGCATTTTCTCTTTGTGTTGATTCTGTTAAGACAATATCTTGTTTTTCTTCTTGTATTCGTATTGGAGCTTTTTGTAGTATTTTTTCTCCACTAGTTTGCCCATATTTTAATTGATTGATTTGTGCATAAATTGCTTCTTTTGAAATATGGTATTCTGTACTAATCTTATCAACATATATTTCTTGTTCTATTTTGTTATCAATTAATAATAAAATTTTTGCAATCTCATTTAAAAATTTTATTTTATCATTAGTAGAATCTGTTTTAGAGTTTTGTTTTAATATTTTTACTTTATATTCTACTAGTGATATTGCATTATCTGCTAGCTGCAAAAATCTACCACTTCCATATTTTACAACATACTCGTCAGGATCTTTTGCTCCTTCCATTTGTAAAACTCTAACATCACATCCAAGTGCTGTTAAAATATCCAATCCTCTTACAATAGCAGCTTGTCCTGCTCCATCAGCATCATACCCTAGTATAACTTGTTTTGCATATTTTCTTAAAAGCCTTCCTTGATTTTCTGTTAATGCTGTTCCTAGGGAAGCAACTACATTTTTTATTCCTCTTTGGTATAAAGAAATAGCATCCATGTACCCCTCTACAATAATAACTTTAGACAAGTCATACTTCTTTGCAACATCTAAACCAAATAAATTCCTTCCTTTACTATATACAATGTTTTCTGGAGAATTAATATATTTTGGTTTTGAGTCATCTAATACTCTTCCTCCAAATGCAATTACTTTTCCTCTAACATCTCGTATTGGTATGATAATTCTATTTCTAAAACGATCAATAAATTTTCCATTGTCTGTTTTATTTACTAAACTAGAAGCTAATATTTCTTCATCTGTAAATCCATTTTCTTTTAAAAAATTATATAAATCACTATAACTCGGATTAGAATAACCTATTAAAAATGCTTTTAAAGTTTTATTATCTAATTTTCTTTTCTTTATATATTCTTGTGCTTGTTTAGAAGTTGGTTTATATAAATTTTCGTGAAAAAAAATGGCTGATAATTCATTAATTTTATATACTTTTTCTTTTATTTTCTGTCTAGCATCATCATATGTATCAGTGTAAGTAGGTAGCGTAATACCTGCTCTATCAGCTAAAACTTCTAATGTTTCTTTAAAGTCTAAGTTCTCTATTTTACTGACAAAGTGAATTACAGTTCCTCCAACTCCACAACCAAAACAGTGGAATATTTGTTTATCTGGAGAAACAGAAAAAGAAGGTGATTTTTCTCTATGAAATGGACATAAGCCAAAAAAGTTCCTACCACTTCTTTTTAATGTTACATATTGTGATATAACGTCTACTATGTCATTAGCACTTTTAATTTCTTCAATTAATTCATCACTATATCGCACCATTGACATTCCTTCCTTTTTATACATTTATAATATTCGACAGATTTAACATAAATCCTTCATTTTTTATGTAAATCTTGTCTAATTTGGCAATACTTTAACAAAAAATAACAAACAACGAATATTTTTGTTGTTTGTTATTTTACTTGTATATTAAAAAATCTTATGTTTCATGCTTCTGTGCCTGTTCCATCAAAAGGAATAAATTTTTTAACAATATTGTCTGTATTTTTAGCAATAGTTTCTTGATTAAATTCTGCATAAGATGCACTAATTTTATTTTCAACTAAATCTTCTATATAATCTTTTGAAGAGTGTTCTGCAAGAACTAATTCGCTAACTAATATTTGCTTTGCATTTAATAGCATTTTCTTTTCTCCTGTAGATAATCCCTTTTCCTTTTGTTTAAAGCTTAAGTTTCTTACTACATCTGCTACTTCGTAAATATCTCCACTTTTCATTTTTTCCATGTTATCTCTGTATCTCTTGCTCCAGTTCATAGACATTTCTGTACTATTCTCTTCTAGCACACTAATAACTTCTCCTGCTGTTTTTTTGTCTATGACACTACGAATTCCTATATCACTTGCCTTCGCTACTGGAACCATTGCCTTTACTTCCCCTGGCATTTTTAATATGTAATAATCTTGTTTTTGTCCTAAAATGTCCTTTTCCTCTATCGCTTCAATAGTTCCTGCTCCATGCATTGGATATACAACCTTATCTCCTACATTAAACATGCAATCACTCCTCTTCTTTTTATGTAATTTATTTTTCCGACATTCTTATTATACTACAAAAATTACCAAAAGTCAAAGCCTTTTGGTAATTAAATTTATTTTATGTTAGCTAAACTTTATTGATTGGTTGAACCAAACCCTCCCAATCTTTTTCCATCTGCATTGTCACTATCTGTAATAAAAAACTTTTGAAAAATTGCCTGTCCAATTATGTCACCCTTTTTAACTTCAATGTCTTTATCGAAAAAATTGTAAAAAGCATACATAAAAGCACCATCATTATCAGGATTTCCATAATAATCTGCATCAATAATTCCAATGCTATTAGCCATTACTAGTCCTTTTTTAAATGGATTGGAACTTCTATTGCAAAGCATTAAATACTCATCTGCTGGCATATATGCTTTTAAACCTGTTTTTACTAGTGTTGGTTTATCACCAAACTGATATGGTTTTATTACACAATCCTCTGCTGATTCTACATCATATCCTGCTGAATATTTTGTTTTTCTAATAGGTAAATGAATATCACTATTTTCAAATCCTTTTGCCACTTCAAATCCACGTTTTCTTTCCATTTTTTGTCTCCTTTCTATTTTTTTATTTTCTATCTGTTTAGACATTTACAATTATTTAACATCATTCTAAATAGTTTGTCAAGTTCTTTACAAAAGTTACATAATGTGATATTATTATATGGTAACCTATTATAAAAAAACTGCATAATTTTATAGTAAAGGAGAATTACTATGGATCGCTTAACACGGTCTCACCTCATCGCCGAAGCCATTGACAGGGTGCATAGGACTGATGGAGAATGCTACATCTATTTGTATCCATATGAGATGAAAATAGAACAAGCTAAAAATCCTGACCTTGTGGTTGAAAACACAGAGCCTCTTGCAAGAGGCAAAAAAATTCTGTGCAAAATTTCTCCCAAATGTAATAGATAGGTTCGTTTTATGTTGCAGTTTTTCCACCAGACAATATTAAACGTCTGGTGGTTTTTTTTGTCGTTTTTTACAAAAGTTGCATATACTATTAATAATTATACTTCAATATGGAGGCAATCATGAATTCTTTAGATGAATTAACCATTGGGGCAATTGCCAAAATCGAACACTTAAATTGCAGAGGAGATATTAGGAGGCGTATGCTAGATTTAGGGATGGTACGTGGTACACCAATTAGTGCTGTCTTAAAAAGTCCTTCTCGGAGATCCCACCGCTTTTGAAATACGAGGTACTATAATTGCCCTTAGAAAAAAAGATTCCAAAAATATCATTATTATAAATACTAAAAATTAGACAAAGGGACGGCAGGCTGTCTGAGAATTAAATAAAAACGACCTCAACATATATATTTTATGATTAATTTATGATAAAATAAATCTATAAAAATATATGTTGAGGTGTTTTTATGAGTGGATATATAGAAGGAAAAATAAATACAAAACAATATAGTCTAATACCAATGTGCTATGATGAAATGATTTCAGAAGACAATCCTGTAAGGGTATTAGAGGCTTTTGTGGATAGCTTAGACATGAAAGAATTAAATTTTAAGAATTCAGACAGAAAAACCAACTTAGCAGGTAGACCTTCATATAATCCAAAAGACTTGCTAAAATTGTATTTGTATGGATACTTTAATGGAATACGTTCATCAAGAAAGTTAGCAAGAGAATGTGAAAGAAATATAGAAGTATTTTGGTTAATAAATGAATTAAAACCTGATTTTAGAACAATATCAGATTTTAGAAAAGATAATATAAATAATATGAAATCTGTATTTAAGGAGTTCTCTATTTTATGTGATTCATTAAACTTAGTAGGAAAAGAAATAGTAGCAATAGATGGTTCAAAATTTAGAGCAAATAATGGAAGAAGGAAAAATTACACCAAAGGGAAATTAGATAAACAAATAAAATACTATGAAGAAAATATCCAAAAGTACATGGATATATTGGATAAAGAAGACGGAGAAGAAAGAGATAATAAAATAAATATAACTAAGGAAGAAATACAAAACAAAATAGCAGAAGCCAAACAAAGAATAAAAGAATTGGGAAGTGTGAAAGAAGAAGTTGAAAAGAACGGAGAAATATCAATAACAGACCCAGACGCAAGGCATATGAAAACAAGCAATAATGGAACAGATATATCCCACAACGTGCAAATATCAGTAGATAATAAATCAGATTTAGTAATAGCATTAGATGTAACAAATAATCCAGCAGATCAAGGACAATTAAGTAACATGGCGATAAAAAGTAAAGAAGAATTATGGGTAGAAAAGTTAACAGCATTAGCAGACAAAGGATACTGGAATGGAGAAGAAATAAAAAAATGTGAAAAAGCTAATATAACAACAATAGTCTCAAGTCCAGAAGAACCAGGGAATAAAGGATACAAAAAATCAGATTTTAAATATAATAAAGAACAAGATTATTATTTATGTCCAATGGGGCAAATATTGCATAGAACAGGACACAAAGAAATAAAATATATAAATAGAAAAGCTTGTAAAGAATGCCCTAATAGAGAGAAATGCACAAGAAACAAAAGTGGAAGAGCTATAAGAGTTACAAAAAATGAAGCATATTTAGAAAGAGCCAGAAAAAGGCAATTAGAGAATATGGATTTGTATAAACAAAGGCAAATGATAGTAGAGCACGTTTTTGGAACTATAAAAAGAGATTTAGGATATACATACTTTTTACTTAGAGGAAATGAAAAAGTAAAAGGCGAATCTTTTATGCACTTTCTAATATATAATATAAAAAGAGTATGTAATATAAAACAAATAAAAGATATAATAGAAGAAATAAAAGCACAAAAAGCAGGAAATTATCTAAAAAGTTTTACAATAATTTCCTGTTTTCTATTTTGGAAAAAAACTCAAGTTTTAAAAATTCATTAAAGTATCTTATTCTCAGACAGCCTGACGGGGCTTTTGTCTTAAGATTTTTAGAATTATACCTTATAAATCCTAAGACAAAAGCCCCGTCCCTTTGTCTATTCTAAATTAATAATGTCATTTGGAATGTCTTCCGTTTCATCATATTCAATTTCATAGTCATTTGTATTTTTTATAGGCTCTTTATTGTGTTGTGGCTTTATTTTTTCTGCTTTTACTTTAGGTCTATCATTTTCTTTTACTGTATTGTTTGTATTTTTTTGTTTTTCTTGTTCTTTTTGATCCATTTGTTTGTTTAAAATTTTATTGATTTTTTCTAATAAATCTGGAACATAATCTATTAGCTTATCTACTGCTGAAATATGATTAACTGGCAACAATTTTACTTGTCCCTCTTGAATAATTAAAAAAGCCTCTGGACTTATATTAACTCCTGCTCCACTACCTCCACCAAATGGTAGTCTATATTGAATTGCTTCTTCTTTTTCTTTTTTTGTGTATTCATCAATTGTTTCTCCTTTAAATTCGCTACCACCTGCTGCAAATCCAAAAGTAACTTTTGAAATTGGTATTACAACAACATTGTTAGAGGTTTCAATTGGCTCTCCTATAATGGTATTTACGTCTACCATATCTTGTATACTGTTCATGGCTGTTATCATCAAGCCTTCTATTGGATGTTCTTCCATCTTTATCCCTACTTTCTTTTTGTAAATAGATATATATTATGTTTATAATATGTACCATTTTTATACTTATTATACAGTTTAATTGAAAGTCTAAACAATTTTTTCCATTTTGCAATGGCAGAATTTGATATGATATTTTTTTATAGTTTTTATATTGTACAAGATGTGGTAATATAGCAGATATTATTGTAGCTAGTATAAATACTAATGATGTAGTAAGAAACACACTTTCTGTTCCTATGTTGAATTTTAAATAAAATTTTTCTATTTCTATATGCATTTTTTTTAATAAATCAAAAACGAATTTATCATGTTTAATATCTTTTGATATAGGTGTTAAATTTATTTTTTTTAATATTTTACGGTTTTTATTTAGATGTACCTCCAATATTTTTATTTTATCTAAAAAATAAATTCCTATATTAAGTTGGTAATTATATTGTAATTTAGGTTGTAAAATATTGTTTAATTCCAGTTTTTCTATTTTTACTTTTACAGTAGAAAACAATAATAAAAATACATAAATACATAAAAGAATAATCATCACCAATAAAATAAAAATAAATACCATAAGAATTCTCCTTTAGTATTATTTTTACCTTAAATTAAATTTTTAAACATTATCTCAAGCAAAAACACACCTCTTACGAGGTGTGTTTTTGCTTGAGTCCTCACTTGAGAACCCAATTTCCATGGCTACTGAGCATCATGTTGGACAATTATCCAAAACATTGTTCCAACATAATACCTAGCATTTTCTGCGTTTGGGTTTCGATCAAAGCTTTGTTTCGACTCTTCTAGCAGCCTCTCTTCGCTTTCTGTCAAGTCAAGTTTCGCAATAATTTCAGAACTTTCAATTAATTCTGAAATTATCGTTAGGTACTCTTGCTGACAATTAGAAACTGCGCTTTCTACTTCTCTTTCGTTAAGTTCCAACAATTCATTGAAATTGTTGGAACTTTCAGTTGCAATATAAATTACAACTGAAAGAACAGTTCCAAAAACCAGAAACAAAAAAATCAAAGATGAGACAAACCACTTATCCCGATTTTCCATGGGGAAATACCTCCTTATTAGGTGTAATACATATATTATAACATACTTTCTGTAAAAAGTCTATTTTTTTGCTTTTTCAACTGTTATGTCTCCAAAATTAACTTCTTGTACTGCTGTTACTTTATTTCTTTTAGTTAGTTCTAATAGTCCTGAAAATGCTGTTACTACTTCATTTTTAGAGCATTTTTTTAGAGTAAATAACTTGTTAAACACAAATTTTGGTTTTTTAACTAATTCTTTTAATATTTGCTTTACTTTGCTTGTGACTGTTATGTTGTCTATTATAGCAATTTTTTCAATATTGGTAGCATTTTGATTTACTTTTTCTTTATTTATTTTTACAATTTTTTGGTATAATTTTGGAATTAGTTCTTTTGGATATTGTTTTTCTAGTTTTTGTTTTGGTAATTCTATTTTTTCTGGTAGTTTATAAGTTCTTTTTGAAAATAACGCGATATTGTTTTTAAATATTTTGCTAATTTCCTTGTATTTTTTATATTCTATAATACGTCTAATTAACTCTTCTTCTGTTAATTCTGCTTCATCTTCTACTTCATTTGGCAATAATGTTTTTGATTTTATATAAATTAAAGTAGATGCCATGATTAAAAATTCACTTGTAACTTCTAATTTTAATTCTTCCATTTGGTTAATATATTCTATGTATTGGTCTGTAATTTCACTAATATTTACTTTGGTAATATCCATTTTATTTTTATCTACTAAATGGCACAATAAATCTAGAGGACCTTCAAAGTTCTCTAGTTTTATTGCATATTTATTTGTTTCTAAAGTAAGTACATTATTCATTGTTGTTTTCTACACCCTTTAATGCTATATTAATGGTTTCTTCCATATAACCTTTTTGATATAAATATTTTTTTATTGTTTCTATGTCTGTATTTTGTATTTTTTTATTATAGATATTTTTAGCAGAAGTAATTTCATATGCCAATAATTCTTCCTTATTAGCATAAATATAATCATTTATTATTGTTTTGTTTAAACCTTTTGCAATTAACTTATAACTTAATTCTTTAACAGACATACTTTTTAATGCCATAAATTCATTTACTGCTTTTTTTATGTAATTATCATCATTTATGTAATCTGCTTGTTTTAAATATTCTATTACATCTTCTAAAATATTGCAATCCATTGTCGCAAATTTTTGCCTAATTTCTTGTTCTGTTCTTTTTTTATATACAATATATTTTAGAATTTTCGTTTTTATTTCGTCAAATTCTTCTGCTGTATACACTACTCTTCTACTCCTTCTTCTTTCCTATCATAGTCTGGCATTTCATCTCCTAAACTTTTTTCAAAGGCAGTATTAAAATTATCTCTAATTTTCTTTTCTAGCTCTTCCATTATTTTGGGATTTTCTAGTAAATATTGTTTTACATTTTCTCTACCTTGTCCAATACGGTTGCCATTATAACTAAACCATGAACCACTCTTTTCAATTATATCTAAATTAACTGCTAAATCTAAAATGTTTCCTTCTTTTGAAATTCCTTTTCCATAAACAATGTCAAACTCAGCTTCTCTAAAAGGTGGTGCCACTTTATTTTTTATTACTTTTACTCTTGCTCTATTTCCAACAACTTCTCCTTCTTGTTTAATATTTTCTATTTTTCTAATATCTAATCTAATTGAAGAATAGAACTTTAATGCTCTGCCACCTGGTGTTGTTTCTGGATTTCCAAACATAACTCCTACTTTTTCTCTTAATTGATTAATAAAGATAATTATTGATTTTGATTTATTTATTGCTCCTGCTAATTTTCGTAATGCTTGTGACATTAATCTTGCCTGAAGACCAATATGAGAATCTCCCATATCTCCATCAATTTCTGCCTTTGGAACCAATGCTGCTACAGAGTCTACAACAATAACATCTATAGCACCACTTCTAACTAATGCCTCTGCAATTTCTAATGCTTGCTCTCCTGTATCTGGCTGAGATACAATTAAATTATCTATATCCACTCCTAAATGTTTTGCATATACTGGGTCTAGGGCATGTTCTGCATCAATAAATGCTGCTTCTCCTCCCATTTTTTGTGCTTCTGCTACAACATGTAATGCCAATGTGGTTTTGCCAGAAGACTCTGGGCCAAATATTTCTACAATTCTTCCCCTTGGCAATCCACCAATTCCTAATGCTACATCTAGGCTTAATGCTCCTGTTGATATTGCTTCTATACTCATTGCTTGAAAATCTCCCAATTTCATAATAGAACCTTTACCAAACTGTTTTTCAATTTGTCCCATTGCTGCTTCTAGTGCTTTTCTTTTTTCTGAATTATCATTACTCATTTATTTTTCCTCCTTCGATTTTATAAACGTTTGTTTGCTTTATTATATATGATTAATTTTATTTGTCAATAGTTTTTTATTTTTTATAATATAAAATTTTTAATATTGTCTATACCAATTTTCAATATGATAGAAAATGTTATAATTGTTTGGAGAAATATCCCCCATTAAATTTTGACTATAACAAACTACATTTTTATTGAAGTACAAACTAATAAAAGGTACTTCTGCTCGATATATTTCATAAATTCGACTATATTTTTCTTTTAATAAATTTTCATCTGTTATATTTTGAACTTCTAATAATATATTTTTTAATTCTTCATTCGTATAATTAGAAAAATTATTTTCTCCCAAATATGTATTTACATTTGGTGAAAATCCTACATTAGTACCTGTCATAATCATATCGTAATTTTTATTTTTTAAATAATTCTGATATTGTGTATCATTTACTTTTCTAATTGTTACATTTATTCCTACAATAGCTAATTGTTCTTTTATATCTTCTGCTGCAAGACATCTTTTTTCGTTTGATGAATTAACAACTAGATTAAGATTAGCTCTTATTGTATTAGAATTTATCTGTTTTTGCCATACATTATTTTTTAGTTCCCATTGATTTTCTGTTAATATTGTCTTTACTTGCTCTGGATTATATCCTGAACTTGCTGATTGATTAACATAAATCCAATTACCGTAATCTAAAGGAAATTCTGCCACATAATATTTACTGTTATAAATGTTAAAATTAATATTAGCTCTATCAATTGCATACGAAATTGCTTTTCTCATTTCTAAATTTGATAAAACATCTGAATTACAATTTAGTGCAATATAATCGTATTGTCTCCCTTTGTATTCTTTTTTGCTATACCCTAATGTACCAATATATTCTTCAAAATTGCTATTGTCTGTATGAATTAAATCTATATTACCTATTTTAAATGCATTATAAACCTCTCCCATCGAAGAATATAAAAAAACAGAAATTGTATGAATACCATAGGAATTATTCTCTGCTTGATTAGCATTATTCCAATAATTTTGGTTTTGTTTTAAAAGAATTTTTTCTTGTTCATGAGCACTTACTTTATACTTTCCTGTTCCTACTGGATTTTGATTTTTATAAGTTGTTACAAAATCTTGATTTAAATAATAATTTTCCGATAAAATTGGAAAGGTTAAATTATATTCAAAAAAAGGAATGGAAGAGGTTAAAAAAAGCTTTATTGTATATTCATCAATTATTTCTGCATTAGTAACATCTTTTAAATTGTTTTTATAAATAGATGTAATATTTTCATCTTTAATTTTATCAATTGTAAATTTTACATCCTTTGCTGTAAATTTGCTTCCATCATGAAAAACAATATTTTCCCTTAATTTAATTAAATATGCATTGTTGTCAATAATAGACCATTCTGTTGCAAGACATCCTTCCACTTTATAGTCTTTACTAATAGTTATTAAGGGTTCATAAATTAGTTTGCCTATTTCCTGTACATTTTTATTATTACTTAAAATAGGATTTAAAGTATCAAATTCGGCTATTCCTAATCGCAAGTCATTAACAATTTGTGGTTCAATTTCTGTTTGTGAAGTAGTATTTGTTTCGTTTTTATTGCTATCTTTATATAGAATATATATTGAAAATATAACTAATCCTACAATAAACAATCCAAATAATATTTTAGGTAAATTATTTTTCAACGTTATTTCCTCTCCTCGTAATTATAATTATTATATTTATGAATATATTATAAAACTTGTTATTTTTCAATAGAAAATAACAAAAAGGCAGAAATAAAATTTCCGCCCCCATTTATTATTATATTTTCTTTTTATTATTTTCTTGACTCTACAATCAATTTTATACCTGTTCGGTCTTCTCCTTCCACTTCTACTTCTGCAAAAGCAGGTATACATACTAAGTCAACGCCTGCTGGTGCTACAAATCCTCTTGCAATTGCTACTGCTTTTACAGCTTGATTCAATGCTCCTGCTCCAATAGCTTGCATTTCAGCTTTATTTGATTCTTTTACCAATCCTGCAATTGCCCCTGCTACTGAATTTGGGTTTGATTTTGATGAAATTTTTAAAACATCCATTTTTTGCCTCCTAAAATTTATTTTTTTGTTTCATTAGTAACAGTTATATTTATAATATATTTTGGTTTCATTGTCTAGTATTTTTGGTAAAAAAAGGAAGTTTTTTATCGCGCAATTCTCATATTTTTCGCCATATTTCTTATTTTCTTTTCATATTATTTTAAATTTCTAGTTTTCTATACAATATATGATTTTAAATGTAAACTCTTTTTATATTGATAACACAATTTGTATTATTATCTAATTCAAATATACAACCATTAAATATAGCTTCTCCTTCTGCCACTTTATATTTTTCTGGTAATGATGTTACAAATCTTTTAATAGAAGCCTCTATGCTCATACCAATAACTGATTTTTTAGGTCCTGTCATTCCAATATCTGTTATATATGCTGTACCATTTTCTAAAATCCTTTCATCAGCTGTTTGTACATGTGTATGTGTTCCAAAAATAGCACTAACTTTTCCATCCAAAAAGTAACTCATAGCAATTTTTTCTGCTGTTGCTTCTGCGTGAAAATCAACAAAAGTAAAATCTACTTCTTTTATTTTGTTTAACACTTTTTCTATTATAATAAATGGATTATCAGACAAAATATTCATGTCTGTTCTACCAATTAAATTGATTACAGCTATTTTTTTGTTGCTACATTCATATATACCATATCGATTTCCTGGAACTCCTTCTGAATAATTAGCTGGTACTAAAAGTTGTTTGTGTTGTATAAATGTAAAAATATCTTTTTTGCCCCAAGTGTGATTTCCCATTGTAACTACATTAATACCTAATGCTAATAATTCTTTAAATATATTATGAGTTATTCCCATACCCTCAGCAGAATTTTCTCCATTAGCAATAATAAAATCTATATTCTCCTTTTTTTTAAAATTAGGTAATATTTCTCTTGTCTTTTTTAATCCGCACTCTCCAACAATATCTCCAATTACTAAAACTTTCATTATTTCCTCCTTTAAGATTTATTAAAAGCAAATTTTATATCCTTTACTTCAGTTTACACTATTGTATCAGAGATTTTCTGGTTTTTCAACAGTTTTCTAGAATAGAAAAAAGAACGCTTTTGCGTTCTTTTTTTCTATTTAGCATATTCTATAGCTCTTGTTTCTCTAATAATATTTATTTTAATTTGACCTGGGTATTCCATCTCATCTTCTACCTTTTTTGCTACATTTCTTGCCATAATTACCATTTCATCATCTGAAATTTTATCTGGTTTTACAACGAGCCTTACTTCACGTCCAGCTTGTATTGCAAAAGATTTTTCTACTCCCTCAAATGAATCTGCAATTTCTTCTAGCTTTTCTAATCTTTTAATGTATGTTTCTAATGTTTCACGTCTTGCACCTGGTCGTGAAGCTGATATTGCATCAGCAGCTTGTACTAAAACAGCTTCTATTGTTTTTGGCTCCACATCTCCGTGATGTGCTTGTACAGCGTTAATTATAGGCTCGTTTTCTTTAAATTTACGTAGTACTTCAACCCCAATTTCAACATGTGTTCCCTCCATATCGTGGTCTAATGCCTTACCAATATCATGTAATAGTCCAGCACGTCTAGCAATTTTAGGATCAGCTCCTATTTCTTCTGCCATAATTCTTGCCAAATTCGAAACTTCAATAGAATGATTTAATACATTTTGCCCATAGCTTGTTCTATATTTTAGTTTACCTATTAGTTTTACTAAATCAGGAGGTAAATTGTTTACACCTGTTTCTAACATTGCTCTTTCGCCCTCTGCTTTAATAGAAGCTTCTACTTCTTCCTTTGCCTTTTCAACCATTTCTTCTATTTTAGCCGGATGAATTCTTCCATCTTCAATTAATTTTTCTAGAGCAATTTTAGCAACTTCTCTTCTTAATGGATCAAATCCAGACAAAATAACAGCTTCTGGTGTGTCATCAATAATTAAATCTATTCCTGTTAATGTTTCTAAAGCTTTTATGTTTCTTCCTTCTCTACCAATAATTCTACCTTTCATATCATCATTTGGAAGAGCTACAACAGATACAGTTGTTTCAGAAGTATGATCAGCAGCACATTTTTGAATAGCAAATCCTATAATTTCTCTTGCATTTTTTATAGCATCTTCTTTTGCTTTGGCTTCCCATTCTCTAATTAAAGCAGCTTTCTCACTTGAAATTTGTTTGTCTAGTTCTTCTAATATTTGTTTTTTTGCTTCCTCTTTTGATAAACCAGAAATTCTTTGTAATTCTGCCATTTGTCTGTTAAATACTTCATCTAATGTAGTTTTTTGGTTATCCAATTCTTGATGCTTTCTTTCTAAATCCTTTTCTCTTCTTTCAAAAGAATCATTTCTCCTTTCCAAAGCTTCCTCTTTTTGAATGATTCTTTTTTCCTGTAATGCAACTTCGCCTCTTCTTTCTTTAATCTCTTTATCTAATTCATTTCTTGCTTGGAGAATCTCCTTTTTGGCTTTAAATATTTCTTCTTTTTTTCTATTTTCAGCCTCTTTATTTGCATTTTCAAGTAGTCTTTTTGCTTCATTTTCTGCACTTTCAATTTTAGATTCTGCAATTTTTTTTCTTAAAATGAAACCTATTGGTATCATTATTGCAGTTGAGATAAGAAAAGTGGCTATAATCATTAAAATTTCATTTCCTGTCATATTGTTTCCACTCCTTCTATATTTAATTTTCAATGTACAAAATATATACGATAAACTTGTTATTTAATATATTTTTACTTACTATTCTATTTTAACTTTATTATTGTTGACTGTCAAGAGGTGGAATAATAAATTTTTAATGAGTTTTGTTGTTCTATATACTAATTATCATCATACTCAAATGAATCAAAGGCAGAAATTGTAGCTAGAGTATCTCCTAATTGTGTAAAAAATGTAGCTAATAGATTTATTTCATTTTGAGTTTTATTTTTGGCAATATTACATGCCAAAATCGATATAAATGTAACAAATTCACAAGAATTCATAGTTTTCTCCCAGTTCCAAACGCAATAATAGCATTTGATAAAATTCCTCCTTAATACTGCTTATTAAATATTATGCTAGAAAAAATTTTTTTATTGTATAGGAAAAATCGCAGATTTTTCCGGAACAACAAGGTTAAATTTCCTTGGACTGTGCGGTTTGCGAAGCAAACCTGTACATGTGGCGAAGCCACTTTTCTTATTTCTTTTAAAACTTTATTAAAATAAACATATTCCATAAATCTTTTTTATTATGTAAAATATTAAGATAAAAGTTTGTAAGTGGCGTAATTTTTTTACAACTTTTCCATTCACAAACTTCTATTTTATATAATATACTATCATCCAATCATCTAGATAGCATTTTTATATTATTTTTTGCAGTCTTTAAACATTCCTCTTGTGGCATTTTAAAACTTAAATACCAATTCATTCCATTTTTATTTTGCATAATTTCTTTTTGTCTTGCTAATAATTCTTCAAATGTGTTTGGTGGCGGAATAACAATAGGCTCACCTGTTGACCAGTTAACTGGTATTGATGCTTTATTGCAATCTACTACTTGTAATGCCTCTACACATCTTAAAACCTCTGGTATACATCTTCCAACATTCATAGGATACACTAATATTAATCTTACAATGCCTTTATCATCAATAATAAATACATTTCTTACTGTTTCTGTATTACTCACACTAGCACAAATCATTCCATATTTTCTTGCTATTTGCCCGCTTCTGTCTGCAATAATTGGAAAAGGAACTCTAATTCCTGTTCGGCAAAAAATATCGTATACCCATGCCAAATGTGATGCATTGCTATCAACACTTAAACCTATTAACTGACAGTTTAATTTTTCAAAATATGTATTTGCTTTTGAAAATGCAATTATTTCGGTAGTGCAAACGGGGGTAAAATCTCTAAATGTGGGGATGTTATATTAATTTTTCAATATTTTAAATATATTATATAAAATTATTAATAAATTCTATTAAAAATAATGGAATGTTTAGGATTTTTCCATCTCTAGCCAAGTTATTCATAGAAAATCTTATTGATAATTCATTATTATTTTTTTCATTGTATCGTGTTAGGCTAATATTATTAGTTGTTTTACTTGATTTTACTTCTATAGGAATTATTTTGTTCTTAAACTGAATAATAAAATCAATCTCATGCCTATCAAATGTATAATAATTTGGAACCATATTAAACGTACTGCATAACATATTTAGTACGAAATTCTCCGTAAATGCCCCTTTAAATTCTTCAAAAAGTCTGTCACCTTCTGCAACTATTCTGCTATCTAAATTAGACATTCTTCTAAGTAAACCGATATCGTTAATAAAAATCTTAAATGCACTTAAATCATTATATGCTTTTAAAGGAAAATCTGTTTTTGTTAAGTTATATACTTTATAAATTAGATTAGCATCATTTAACCAATTTAAAGCTGATTCATATTCTCTTGCTCTTGCACCTTCTTTAATTGTTTGATAAAGAAACTTTTTATTTTCTTTTGCAAGCTGTGAAGGTATATTGTTCCAAATTAAGGAAATTTTGTTTGCTTCATTATTACTAGTATGTTTTGAAAAATCACTTTCATATGCTTTTAAAATATTTTCCTGGATACTATTTACTAGTTCGATATTTTTTTCTTCTGTCCAAATTTTAACTGCTTCTGGCATACCACCAATTATGAAATAAGCTTTTAGCTTTTCTTCTAGTTGATTAAAAAATATATCAGGAATTGCTTCTACTTTTTCTATGCTTTTCATGTATTCAACTAAATTTTCACAATTATCTGCAATTAAAAATTCAGTAAATGTCATCGGGTACATATTTAAGAAATCAACCTTTCCAACTGGAAAAGATGTATGTGATAATCTTATTCCTAATAAGCTACCTGCACAAGCAATATGATATTCATTTGCTTCTTCTTGAAAATATTTTAAACTATTTAATGCATTTGGACATTCTTGAATCTCATCAAAAATTATTAGTGTTTTACCAGGAATTATAGCCTTTCCATATATAAATGACAATTGTTCTAAAATCCTCTTTGGAGCTTTGGTATTACTAAATAAGTTATATAAGTCTTCATCATGATCGAAGTTAAAGTATGCTACTCCTTCATAATTTTCTTCGCCAAATTGTTTTAAAATATACGTCTTTCCAATTTGTCTTGCACCTTTTAAAATTAGTGGTTTCCTATATTTACTTTCTTTCCATTTTATTAATTCTTTTAAAATAAACCTTTTCAAAACAATCATCTCCTATAACTAATATATGTTACTTTGTACTAATTATACATCTAAAATCACGTTTTTGCAAATGTTTTTTGTATAATTTATCACATTTTCGCAAGCATTTTTTTAAGATTTATCACATTTTTGGCATTTTATACATTTTTTCAAAGGACTTTTTTGTAACATTACATATTTAAAAAATCATTTGTTTATATTAATTTTTCACTATCTACTTTCAAATCAAATTTTACAGTTTTATCACTATAAATCCATATCATATCAATTATATTTTCTAAAACATATCTACTAGGAATTTCTGATGATATAATCTCTTCAAAATATTCCGTTGCAGTTTTCAGTTTTTTTATTTTTTCTTTTGAATTTTCTAGTTCTGACTTATTTAGAATTTCTTGCAATTTTTCTATTCTATCTGTCTTTTCTAGTTCTAATTCTTTATATGATTTTTCTATCATCTGTTTTTGATACTCATTCGTAATACTTGTTAAATCTTTTATTTTTTGATTTAATAACACTTTATATTCTGCTTTTAGTGTTTCTATTTCAAACTTAATTTTTTCTTTATTTGTCTGTTCTTTATTAGTTTTAACCTCAATTTCTATTTTATTTATCTCATCTTGATATTTTTGTTTAGTAAATTTTAGAAATTCTCTTAAATGAATGATTATATCACTTTCTTTTATTTCGTGGCATTTACATCTTGCTTTTCCATAAGTCCTATACTGTGAACATTCATATCCTTTCTGCTTTTGTTTTCGATTCATTGTAATTCCACTTACTCCAAAACCACAATCACCACATCTAATTAGCCCTGAAAAAGCATAATTTCTTTTTCTTGTTCCCGCAGTAGTCTTTGATTTTGCTTTTCTTTTTCGTATATTTTGTGCCAGCTCAAACATTTCTTTTGAAATAATTGCTTCATGATGATTTTCAAATACAAAATGTTCTTCTTCAGGAAGTTTTATTGCCCTACCCCTTATAGAAACTGTTTTCTTTTTATGCGTCCTTAAGTTGCCTGTATATACATCATTATTTAGGATATTACTTATCATATATGTAGACCATAGCTCTTGTACTGGATGTTTATATATTCTCCCTCTTTCTAAATGTTTTTGTCTGTAATATACTGATGGAGTAGGATAACTGTATTCACTATTTAAAATATCACAAATCTTTTTTCTACCTAATCCTTCTTCAACATATAATCTGTATATTAATGCTATAACTGGTCTAATTTCTTCATCTACATATAACTTTGTAACATCTTCTTTATCTTTTACATATCCATAATAATTACCCATTACTAATCTTCCAGTTTTTTGTTTAGAATACATATGGTCTCTTGTTTTTCTTGAACAATCTTTTACATATCTTTCATTAAACCAAGTTGTAATTCCGATGGTATCATCTCTATCGTTTAAGACATCATAAGTTCCTCCCATTTCTGAAACTAAAATTAAGTTTTTTTGCATATTTTTGAATTCATCAATAAGTACCAAAACTTTTCCATTGTTTCTTCCTATTCTTGATAGGTCTTTTGCTATAACTACATCAATTTTACCTCCCTTTACTTTTTCTATCATTTTTGTGAATTCAGGTCTATTAAAGGTATATCCCGAAACATTGTCATCTATGTAGAAGTCCTTATCTTCGATTGTCCAATTACGAGAAGATGCATATTCTTTAATGATTCTTTTTTGTTCCTCTATGCTCGAATAATTTTCTTTATCTTCATCTCTAGACAATCTACAATATCCTACAACTGTCATTTTTCCTCCTTTTGCCTGATATTGCTTATCCTCTATGTTAGCATACATTGTCTGATAATTCCATTTGTTTTGTAACAATTTTATTAAGAATTTCGGGATAATTCTCTTGACCTGCTACAAATATTCCTAACTTGCATTTTTGCTTTTTATATTCATTTATTTTTTCTTGTGTTTCTTGAGCTTTCAGTTCTTCTTTGGTTAGATAAATTTGTACATATTGTTCTTTTTTAATTTTTAGAATTGTACATTGCATTACTTTTAGACTCCTTCATAACATTTCTAATAAATGTTATTCAAAATAGAGATTGTCCTATCTCTCTATTTATATAAGTCCAAAAATTTTTAAAAACATCTCATTTTGAGAAAAAAATTTAAATTTTTTTAAAAATAGGAAAAATCTAATTTTTCATTCCTATTAGTAATAAATATGTTTTCTATTTTTTCATTACTTGATACATTTTCTATCGAATTTGTATGGGATTTATAATAATAAAAAATACCCTATACATTTTTGCATAGAGTATTGATAAATCATAGTCACTTTATAGTATTTAATCTCATTTCTGGTATTCCAATATACACATCTCTATTCCCATCTAAAGAATGACATTTTATAATTGTATATGTATCATAGTACCATTCTGTTGTTCCACCATCTTTATACACTTCGCTTTTTATTTTTCCATTACTTACATCTTGATTTGCTTTTATTAAAATACCATCAATAGTCATTTTTCCACTTTTCAAAGCATCTTCTAATGGCATTATTTCATTATCTACAGAAATGTTTACTTCTTCTAGTCCGTAATAATATAAATCAAAATTCGAATTATTTTTATATAATTCTTGATTACTTAATATTTTAAATTTTGTTTTTTTATCTGATTTTTTTACAGATAATTCAAAATTTTCGTAACCATCTATCAAGATTTCATTTGTATCTATTTGTGCTGGATATGTTTCTTTGATATAGCCTGTATATTTAATTATAACTTTTCTTCCTATTCCATATAAATAGTCATAATGATCTGTTCCATAATTTATTTTTATTTTATCTGCTGACTTTCTTTCGTCTTCATCTTCGTTAGGTTCAACTATCATATATGTAGTTGTTTCTTCTAATACTGTACCTACAAAACTATTATACTCTTTATTATCATTATTACTAACTTCGTTCGTTTTATCTTCAACAACAGCTTCAAATAATACTGCTACCTCATCAATATTTAATACCATATTTTTTCCATTAGCTTCTAAAACTTTAGAATTTAATAAATTTTTATTATTTGTTTCGCCATTTATTTCTGGAAAGTAACTTTCATCTATTAAAAAATTTATTGTTCCTATCCAATTATCTAAATTTCCTGCATAATCAATCATTGAATTAGATTTACCATATACAATTCCATTAAATTTTACTAATTCATTTGTATTTATGTTTTTAGAATTTACTATTTTAACATCTTTTACTTTTCTTCTTTCTACTGTTTCTGTTATAGTTTCAGGACTTTCTATATTATTAAATACTTCAACTCCTAAAATTTCAATTCTTATTCCATCAACATATCCATCTTTAGTAGATACATCTAATTTATGATATTTTGTTATATTATATAATAATGCTTGAAATCTAATACTGCCTCCATCTTTTAAGCTCATAGGAATAGGTACTAATAATATTATTGCTATAACTATTATTATAATTAAAATAATTTTCTTTTTCATAAAAACCACCTCTTTTTTTCTTTCTATTATTTAGACAATTTTTTTCTTCTTTTTAGTTGGTGTTTTGCAAAAATAATAGAAAAAATTATTGTTATTATGAAAAATACTAAGGATATTCCCATAAAGCCTATTCCCATATAGTTTATGTTGTTTTGTACAGGTACATCTACGATAACATTTTCTTGTATTTGTTCTTCCTTTTCATCAGAAATAATATTCTCTTTGTTTTCTTCTGTAGGATTTCCTTTTATTTCTTCATCTTCTCTAAAATTATTATCTTCAGTATCACCTACATCTTCTTTTACTGTATCTGATTTTTTTGCTCCGTTTTTGAAAAAGATTATACTTGATATAAATGAAACAAAGAACATTCCTAAATTACCTAATAATATTTTCAAAGTATGAATAGACTTATAATATTTCCATTTTATTGTTCCTGTCGGTTTATTTAGCAAGTTTCCTATCTCGTCAAAAGAAAAATTACCTAATATTTTTAATGAAATAATTTCTTTTTCTTTATCCTCTAATTTACTTATCAATCTGTTATAAGTGTCTTTATCTATTATTTCATTGTCTGTATCTTCTATCTCATATACATTTTCTAAACTGATATCACTATGCTTTTTTTGTAAGAAGTTTAATGTTTCATTTTTGGTAACAGAGTATATCCATGTAGCTTCATTATTATTAGGCAATTTACTCTTATCCATAGTATAAAGTTTTGTAAATACATTTTGGACTATATCTTCTGAATCTTGGTTGTTTTTTAATATGCTAAAAGCTATTCCATATACTAACTTGTTATATTGGTTATATAATTTTTCAAATGCTATTTTGTTATTATTTTTTATTTCTATGAATAATTCTTTTAATTGTATATCATTTATTTTTCTCATTTTGAAAATCCTTTCATTATATTTTAGTTATATCATATCTTATAGAAAAAATAAAGATATATCCAATCTTTAGGAAATTATATATATTTCACAAAATTTCACGAAAAAAAGAATAGCCCTCAAAATTTAGCTATTCTTATAAAAAAATGTAATTTATTATGCTATAAAAACATTATAAATAACTATAACATATAAAAATACTGCTGTAATAACAGTTAGTATAAAACTACTATTTTCTCTACTTTTCTTATACTCAATACTTCTCAATACTAATAAAGTAGCTAATGCTAAAAACATTATTGGATTTGCAATATCAAAAGATATAACTTTTAATAATCCTAGTAATGCAAATAGCATTGTAACTATTGATAATATAATCTTTGCAATTTTCATTTTTACTTCCTCCATAAATTATTATTCTTTATGATGTTATATCAATCGCTTTTTCTAATAATTTCTTTACGGCTTTTGTTTTCATTAGCATATATACAATACTTGCCCCTATTGTGTTTAATATTATATCATCAATGTCTGTTGAGCCTCTATATGTTATAAATTGTATTATTTCAACAAGAAATGTAAGTATAATAATTATTATTAGAAATTGTTTTGTGTTCTTTATTTTATCTTGAAATAACATAGGAATAAAAAAAACCATTGGTGCAAATAAAAGTAAATTTGTAACTAAATTAATTATTACTATGCCTGTATTAATATCATTAGAAACCATCCCACTTGCATAACCTATTATAGTAGCAAATGGTATAATATTACTTGTTTCAAAATGCTCTTTTGAAAATGTACTAATGTTTTGAAATCCACCCATTCTATATTCATTATTCAAAAATAAAATCGTAATTAATAATAAACAATATATGATAAATAATGCTTTTAACCAAAAGTTTCTTATTTTACTTTTTTCTTGTATGTCTTTAGACTTCTTTATTTGTACTATCATTGTAATAATTATTATAAAAGTCGGTATTGCAAAACCTCCTATTGTTACTTTAACATTTAAGACAATATTAGGAATTACACTAAAAATCATAACAAATCCAATTAATATGGTACTTAAAACAATAATAGTTCCATTGATTATTTTTTTCATCATAAACTAACTCCACTATAAATTTTATATTATTCATTGTAAAAATAATTTTTCTCTTTTAGATAATTTATATTATCCTTAACCCAACTATTATTAGCCACTACTTTATTTATTTTCATTTCTATTTTCATAGATTTAGTTTCAATTTGCATTTCATTTTCTAATAATCCGTTTTTCATTTTGAAATTTTTTATATCATTCCATGTAATAAATAAACTATCAGCAATATTCCAATCTCCTTGAATTGGAAATAAATTTATTCCTTGTGTGTCAAAACCAAATAAATATGATGTGGCTTGTTCAAATGCAAATACATTTACTATTCCTGCTGGTAAAACCCACTTTATCTTTGATTTTGTATGTCCACATAGAATGTTATTATCATAAGTATAATTATATTTTTCTAACTCACTTTTTACCTTTTCTAAACTTAACATTACTTTTCCTCCATATATATTTTATGGATTGTCAACCCTTTTTTAGACAATTTTTATAAGGACACTTTTTTATATTCAA
>OLPF01001079.1_pt1 | contig 24659 bp, 24 predicted proteins | sample 1673121 | NCBI WGS metagenome assembly OLPF01 (sample SAMEA3136756, study PRJEB25190) | human gut metagenome
TTTGGACCCAGGAAATGGTCGATGAAACGATTGCCGAATATGAAAAGGTACTCCAGGAAATCAAAGACGGCATGATGTACTCCAAGACCGTTGACGGTGAACAGGATATCATGGTGGGTTATAATCCAGAGGACATCATGACCGGTTCAAGCTATGATTATTTTGTGAAGCTGGAGAACGGTGAAGAAAAGTTATTTGGGCCTTATGAAACGCCCGACGAATTGCTTGCGGCGGTAGAGTCTTTCTGTAATGATCAGGTCAAATTGGGAAATATGGATCAGAGTGAGGCCCGTGAAATCGTTAGCCAGTGCGTACAAAACTAAGCCAATACCGCACAAACCCAGACAAAAGACAGCAAAGCCGTTTGCTTTTGTGATATAATAGGGACATGGATAAGCAGATGAGCATGTCGTTCTTCACGGACGAGTTGGCGGAAGTGAAGACGCTCAAGAAGGACTTTCTCGGGCAGATGAACCAGCTGATTCCGTGGAGCGAGTGGGTGGCGATGATCAGGCCGTGCTATTACAAGGGAGAGCGCGGCAATAAGCCCTATGATCTGGAACGAATGCTAAGAATTTTTCTGGTGCAGAATCTATACAGCTAGTCGGATACGTTCACGGTAGCAGAGGTGATCGACAACCGTGCGTTTTCGGAGTTTGCGGAGTGGAATTAAGTAATCGGGTACAGGATGGAGACACACCGGGCTGGTTTGGAATTTGCTGATCCTGAACCATCTGCAGGAGAGATTGCTTGCCCAGGTGGTAGAACTGTGGGTGAACCGAACCAGTAAAAACGGACAATAGACAAAAGGCCCCCTGATGTAGGAAAATATAAGTACTACAACAGGGGGTCTTACTATGAGTAAACGAAATTACACGCATGTGCAGGAATTGTTTCCGGAAATCGCAGCAATGCTCACAGCGGGAAAAACGCAGAGAGAAGTGGCTGAGTACTTTGGCCTTCGGGATAAGTATGTGGTAAAGCGACTTGTCAAACGGGAAAGAGCCAAACAACGCAAACTGGAAGCAGGAATCATGCCACGGCCGAAAGGACGGCCACAAAAAGATTCTGCGTCCAGAGACATTGTTGCATAACAGGCATACGAGATCCGGCGGTTGCGAATGGAGAATGAATTGTTGCGGGATTTTCTGCGATCCACAGGAAGGAAGTGAGAGCAAAGGCAAAGTATACAGTGATTTACCGTCACCGGGAGCAGTACCCCGTGCTTGTTATGTGCCATTTCTTTTCGGTATCCAGAAGTGGCTATTACAGCTTTGTGAAGAGGATGAGCCGTCCGAAAAAGGATGCTGTCCTTGCCGAAATGATCCGGCAGCAGCAAGAAAAATGCATTCATACCTACGGCTACCGACGGATATGGCAGTGGCTGAAAGGCAGAAAAGGAATTTACCACAATCCCAAGACAATTCTGCGTGTCATGAAGAAATATGGCTTGCTAGCGGAGATCCGCGCCGCAGGAAATGGCAGCAGATGGGGCAGCAGTTGCACAGATATCGAAATCTTCTCAACCGTGACTTTCACGCCGAAGCACCCAACCGCAAATGGGTAACCGATATTTCCTATATTCAAACAAAGCAAGGTGTGTTGTACCTGTCAATGATCCGGGATTTATATGACAACAGCATTGTGGCCTACAAGACTGCAACACAGCAAACGGTAAACTTGGTGCTGGACACCATCCGCCAGGCTATACGCAGAGAAAACAAGAAAGTCACCGCGGAGTTGCACCTCTACAGCGACCAAGGCTTTCAATACACCTCGCAAGCATATTTCAAGCTGACTCAACAATACGGCATTACGCCTTCGATGTCAAGACGTGGAAACCCTTACGACAACGCAATGGCGGAGAATTTCTTCTCCATTCTCAAAACAAAATGCATCTACCGCCACAAACCTGCCGACTTCTCCGAGGCCAACGAGATGATTGACCGTTACATTCATTTTTACAATTACGAGCGTATCCAGAGCAAAACAGGAGTGGCGCCACTGACGCTGCGCCACTCCTACTAAAACTAAATTTTCCTGCACCAGGGGCTCTTTTTGTACTGTCTGCACAAGCTGGGGCGGTTCATGGGCCTAGCGGGGTCTTATTTTGAAAAGGGCACTATGCAGACTCAACATTTATTGAGTTGCCTTCCTCCACCAAGAGCCAGAAGAAGCAGTGGGACTTGGCGGCTCATTCGGCTAAAAAAGAATGCCCACATTAGGGTAAACAACGAAAGTGGTCTGGTTCATACAGTAAAGGTGACCGCCGCCAACGTCCACGTTGCTACAGTCACTTCAGATTTGTTGACAGGTGAAGAGGAAATGATCTACGGGGATATTGGCTATCTTGGTGCAGACAAGCGTCCTGAAGCGTTGAAAAAGAACAAAGCTGGAAAGACAGTCCATTACAAACTCAATCGGAGGCCAAGCGTAAGCAAAAACCGATCTGCCTGTTCCATGACTCAGATCAAACGCAGAGAACACGAGAAGTCCTCTGTACGTGCCTAAGTAGAACATGCTTTCGCTGTGCTAAAACAGCAGCTCCAGTTCAGTAAGACCCGCTATCGAGGGCTGCGAAAGCAGATTGCTAAACTGAATGTGATGTTTGCCCTAGCAAGCCTGATTCTGGCTGACAGATCTGGTTTGGTGGCTTGATTGAGGTTTGCCTCGGCAGACATTTTGACAGACATTCTCGGTTCCTATGTGGGCTCAGGGTGTTTCACTTTACCTAGTCGGCATTATACGGTGTTGCCCTAAACATATGCCATACCTCCTGAGATAAGCGTCCACTTTTTTCAGTATTGCAGTAAGAACAATGTACAACAGGAAAGTCTCTTTTTTATACGGTATTCCTCCTTCTGTTCATCGTATTGCCCCCATACTCGAGTTGACGGACAAAAAAGGAATGTGGCCGCCTTACTACGATGAGGCATTTAAGGCTGGCGCGATGTGGATGGTAACCGAGCAGAGGCACGCGCACAAGTAGGTTGCCCGGAATCTTGGTTTCTGCATCGATACGCAATTGGTTGAAAATGAAGGGTCACAGCTGGGTCAGGCCAGTTGCTATAACCGGGAATAGTAGCGTATCCGGGAATTGAAGGGGGAATTTCGTGCCTTGCGCAACCTTCTTGGAGAGAAAGAAGAGGTCATCGACATTCTATAATCCGTCGGTATCCTGTTCATATCGTAGTGGAAAAATACCGCTGCGTCCAGGCATCACAGCGCCAGGAAAACACTGTAGAGCAGGCATACCGGGGCCTGGAGGTCTCGTGTAGCGGCTGCTATGGATGATGGGATTCCAAATCTTATACACGGGAGCGGAGCAATCAGGCACTCCGGCGGAGATTGGTGGAGTTACACCAGAAATATCCTCCACTGAGGCTCAACAGCCTTTATTACCTGCTCAAGTCGGGACTTGACGGCTCCTGCAAATGGGTTTACCGGCAAATGCGAATCGTTGGGATTGCCTCTGTACGACGCTGGGACTACAAGATCACAGACAACTCCCGGTACAGCCATCCCATCGCGCCCAATCTGCTCCAGTGAAACTTCTATTTTAAACGCCCAAATCAGACTTGGGTGGGCGATATTACCTACATTCCTACTAAAGAGAGCTGGCTCTATCTAGCCATCGTTAAGAACTTGTGCAGCCCCCAAATAGTAGGATGTTCCTATTTTAGTCGGATCGATACTGCGTTGACACTGCAATCTCTTGACATAGCAGTCCGGCACCGCAAACCATCCAAGGAAATCATTTTTCATAGTGACCAGGGCGTCCAGTATGCTTCCGAAACATTCCACAAGCAGCCGGAGATCTATTAAATCCAACAAAGTATATCCTGCAAAGGCGATTCCTACGACAATGCCGTGGCGGAAAATTTCTTCAGCTGCCTCAAGTGTGAACTGATCCGTTTTAAGTACTACCCACTCGGGCTAGTGCCCAGGCCGACGTATTTGCTTACCTTTTGTGTGGACATATTCCGCTCTGGAGTGGCTGTTTCATGTGCAGTTTGAGGCTTGTCTTCTGGCGTCTTAGGCAGCGTGAACGAGTATCCGTTTGAAATTCAAAGATTCATTTTTCAGCATTTCCGTGTCCTTTTTTTCGGAAAGGAATCACACTGCCAGAAGGTGTTACCTTAGAATGTGAAAAAAGTTTTTACAGCAGGGGTTGACATGAAAGTAATGTTGTGATATCATCATATTGTAATAACAACATGACAATATAATAAACATGTGACTGTGCTTACCTGTGTACTATCATGCTTTGCGGAAAGGAGAAAGGCTCATGCACCGGATCAATGGGGCAACAAGGAGCGTGTCTGCCAAGCGGTGCCGCAGGAATCCCCTCAAGAGGCAGGAAGCGCTCACTGGTTGGCTGTTTGTCGCACCCGCCGTGACCGGCTTTGCGGTGTTTACCGCATTTTCCATGTGCTATTCGCTCTATATCTCCTTTACGGACTGGAACATTCTGTCCGATCCGAAGTTTGTCGGATGGCAGAATTATATCAACCTGTTTACAAGGGACATCTTCTTTGGCGAGTATCTGTGGAATACGATCTACTATGTATTGTTTCTGATACCCAGCGTACTGGTTATTTCTCTGTTATTCGCCATTTTGCTCAACAAGACTTTTAAGGGGTTCACCCCGTTCTACCGAGCATCCCTGTTTCTGCCCAGCATCATTTCTACGGTTGCCATCGCCCTAGTGTGGAAATGGTTGCTCAACAGCCAGTCTGGTACCATCAATGGGATTCTACGTTGGATCGGCATCAGCCAACCGCCGCAATGGTTGCTGGATGCTAAATGGGCCAAGCTGTCCATCATCATCATGCGTATTTGGCAGATGAGCGGCTACTATATGGTCATGTATCTGACAGGGTTGCAGACCATCCCCTCAACGCTGTATGAAGCCGCCCGTGTGGACGGCGCCAACAAGGCGCAGCAACTGTTTTTCATCACCATCCCCATGCTCTCCCCCACCACCTTTGCCATCATCATTTTGCTGGTACTGGAAGCCTTCAATATATTTGAAGCCGTGATGATCATGACAGAAGGGAGTCTGGGAACCAGTTCGCTGATGTTCTATGTCTATCGTCTGGCTTTTGCCAGTTACCGAATGGGCTATGCGTCGGCGCTGGCATGGATACTGTTTCTAATGATCCTGGTTTTCACCATTCTGCGTTTTGTCCTCAAAAAGGACGAAGTTATGTAAGGGGGTGCGGGACATGATCAGGGCAAGCAAGCCCCGTTTCAGCATGCGCACGCGGCGGATTGTCACGGATACATGTTTCAACTGTCTCATGATTCTCCTTTGCCTCGTGGTAATTTATCCGGTGGTGTGGGCGCTGTTTTCTTCCTTCAAGACCAACCAGCAACTTTTTTCCGAATCTCCGCTGAACCTTATTCCCTCACCCTTCACCACCGAAAACTATACCAAGCTGACCGGCATCTATGACGTGCAGCGAATGGTATTCAATGGGCTGTATCTGAGTATTCTTATCCCGCTTCTGAGCATGCTGACCTCTTCCATGGCGGCATACGCATTGGCACGACTGGAATTCAGGGGACGTAATGTGGTTTTCTTACTGCTGATTTCCACCATGATGATTCCAGGCTACGTAACGCTGATCCCTAATTTTGCCATCATGGTCAAGCTCAAGCTGCTCAACAGCCACATGGCGCTTATCTTGCGTAGCGCGCTTTCCGGAAGCGCAACCAGTATATTTCTGTTTAGGCAGTTTTTTCTGTCCATTCCCCGTGACCTGGAAAACGCCGCCATTATTGATGGCTGCTCATGGCGCAGCGTGTTTTTCCGCATTATTCTGCCCAACAGTAAGCCTGCCATTGCCACGGTTATCATTCTGAGCTTCCGCGAAACGTGGAACGCCTTTCTCTGGCCGCAGCTGGTGCTTCAAGATGACCGGCTGTGGACCTGGACGCTAGCGCTGAAGGTGCTCTCCGAATTTGAAACCAATCAATCGGTGCTGCTGGCCGGAGCGGTAATTTCCATTGTGCCGGTGCTGGTCATTTACATTCTATGCCAAAAATATTTTGTAAACTCCCAGGTGAACGCTGGATTTGGCGGCGTGTAACAACGAATCTCACTCCTTTGTGTAGAGGAGTCGAAAAAAGAATGGAGGAATGACGGATGAAACGACTGATCTCCCTACTGATGTGTCTACTGCTGGCCTTGGCAATGCTCGCGCCCACCGCAACGGCTGAAGAATTGCCTAAGGACGTAACGATTCGGGTTTACTCCTGGTGGGATCCCACCAAGCCCGGCATGATCGGTCTAAAGGAGGGCTTTGAAGAAAAGTACGCCGATTACAACGTAACCCTGGAATTCGTAAAAATCAGCTCCTATTACCAGACCATGCTGACAAAGTTAGCAGGTATCAAGCTGGCTGGCGGCAGCGGCGAAGCGATTGACGTCATGATGATCGCCTTTGACAAAATTCCGCAGTTCGCCATCAATGGAACCCTGCTGGCGTTGGATGACTACGCCTCCGAGGAGTACCTGGACACCCTGTATCCGTCCGTGCGGGAGGGCCTCTACTTTGATGGCAAGCTCTATGCCACGGCCCGTGACGTAACCACCACCTGCGCCATTCTCAACACAGCGCTGTTTGAGCAGTGCGGCATCGAGCTTCCTGGTGAGGACTGGACCATGGACGATTTCATCGCCCTGTGCCGTGAGTTTGGCCAGCACGAAGGCGTATGGGGCTATGCCACTGATGGTTACAGCGATACGCTGTCCCCCTGGATCTACCTCTACGGCGGCAAGTACATGGACACGGAGAACAACATCTCCCTGTTGGATCAGCCCGCACAGCTTAAGGGCTTCACCACGCTGTATAACCTCATGGAAGAAGGCGCAGCGATGTCCGTTGCCCAGGCCAATGAATACGGCGGCGTTTCCAGCGCCTTTGCCGGCGGACATGTGGCAATGCTGATGGGCGGCCTGTCCCTTGCGAACGAAGTCGGCGGCATGACCGAGAACTTTACCGTCTTGCCGCTACCCACCGGCGTTAGCGGCCAGAAGCAGTCTCATACCTTCCCCAATTGCTGGGCCGTACCCAGCGTGTCCACCCAGCCTGAATGGGGGTGGAAGGTCATTGAGTACTTCTCTTCCATAGAAGGCCAGACCATCGCCTGCAACGCCGAGATGGGCCTGCCTGCTACTCCTGATGCCGACATCGCCGAATGGCTGGAAGCCAAACCCTGGCGCAAGTATTACTTCGACGCCTTGGGTTACGAGCTGACAAAGCCCTATGAAACCTCTACGTACGGGCCTGCCTGGAGCAGCAATTTCACCACCCTGTTCAATGAAAAGGTATGGGATGTCCGTGGCATGGATGAAGAAACACTGAAAGCCACCATCATCGAAATCAACAACCAGCTGACCTACTACCTCTTGGGAGGATCCTGATTCGCTGTGTGACCAAATCAACGCCGGAGGGAAGCGGCGCCCAGCGCTTCTTCCTTCCGGCGCCAACCGGGGCAAAATGATGATTTATTTGAGTATGCTAATGGCGCTGGAGGATGATCGTGTCTTCCGTCAGGCGCTGGAAACCGCCGGGGCGCAAATAGGCGTGGAGTTTTTCTCATTTTACTATGATGCGCAGGACATGCCCGCCCTGGCCCAACAGGTACGGTCTTTTCAAGGACACGCCATGACCTTTCACGGCCCCATGCGCAGCGCAGAGCTGACGGCACAAAAGGGGAGCGTGGAGCTGGAACGCTCATTTGAGTCGTATCATCGGGCGTTTGAACTGGCACAGATGGGCGGTGCGCGTCATATGGTAGCGCATACCCATGAGCGTAGTATTTCACTGCCGGAAAAGTCGGCGGCAATGAAACGCTGCGAAGAGAACCTTCATTCCCTGCAACAGCACGCAGCGTCCTATGGTGTAACGCTTTGCGTGGAAAATGTATCCCTTCCTGAAAAGGGAACGCCTTTGTTCGATCAACAGGAATACTTATCCTTGATTGGCCGCCTACCGGAGTGTCTCGCGCTGGTTGATGTGGGACACGTTCATTGCACAGGCTGGGACCTCCAGGCAGTTTGCCATACTCTGGGCACGCACATTGCAGGTTTTCATCTGCACAGCAACGACGGTGAAAGCGACCGCCATGACTGGCTTGGGAAAGGCACGCTGGACGTGGAGCGAACGAGAAAAATCATTGCAACGTATAGCAATCAGGCCGATATTGTGTTAGAATATGCGCATACAAAGGGAAAGTCTGCAAAAGATCTGCTGAGCGATGCAGCCTTGTTTGACTGGGCTTCTTCCCGCTGAGCGCGGATAACAGCTTCTGTTCCCGACCGCAGTGGAAGAGCAATCTTGGTGCGACGTCCATTGGGTACGAATGATCTGTAAGGAGGATTCCATATGAACAGAAGCGGGTCTCGTTACAGCCAGATTGCCGACTACTACAGTTGCCTCATTAACGAACAGAAGCTTCAAAACGGCGAGAAAATGCCCACCGAGGAGCAGATTTGCAATCTGTTTCAGGTAAGCCGCATCACCGTCCGTCAGGCGATGGCAGAGTTGGCGCAGGCAGGCTATATCGAACGGGTACAAGGGAAAGGCTCCTTTGTGCGAATGCAGAAAACCGATATGCAGCTCAACCATTTGCAGGGGTTTTCAGAAGAAATGAAAGCCAAGGGCAAGCAGGCATCCAGCCGGTTAATCAGCATGGAAAGGATTGACTGCGACAAAACTATTGCCAAACGGCTGAAGTTGGAGGAGGGTACGCCGGTGGTTTCCCTTCAACGGCTTCGCTTGGCCGACGGCGAACCTGTAGCAGTGGAGCATGTATTCATTCCCTTCCATCTGTGCCCCCAATTACTGCAATGGGATGGCAGCGGATCGCTGTATTATCAGCTCAATGAGAACGGGCTGAAGGTGCACCGGGCAACGCAGGACATTAGCGCGGGCTTTTCGTCCCGGGCTGTATGCGATTTGCTCAGCATCAAGCAAACAATGCCTACCTTGCAAATTGAGCGCGTGACCTATCTGGAAAACGGTACGCCCATGGAATACGTTCAATCCGCTTACCGTAGTGATCGATATACCTTCCATGTAGAAATGTCCCGTTAAGCGTTATTCTGATTGCTATACAAGTTCATATTTTAGGAGCATGCATATGGATCACACGCTCTTTCTGTGCGTAGATGGTGGCGGCACAAAAACAGAAGCGCTGCTGGCAGATACCACAGGCAACATCCTGGGCCGCGGCCTAGCTGGCGGTACCAATGCTCTTTCTGTAGGCAAAAACCAGGCGACACAGTCTGCCCTGAAAGCAGTTCAGGATGCGTTGCACTTTGCCGGCGGTCAGTCGGTAAAATTGTTGCACCTTTTTATTCCCGGTTTTTCCCAATGCTTCCCACTGGACCTGCCCATGGCTCAAAAATTGTCCAGCGACTCCGCGAATGCATATTATGGCGCGCTGGGACAACCCGGTGGCATTGTGTTGCTCGCAGGCACGGGTTCCTTTGCGGTGAGCTATGACGCCGAGGGAAACCAAACCTCCGCCGGCGGCTGGGGAGCCATGCTGGGGGACGAGGGGTCCGGCTATGATATCGGCCGCCGCGCCGTCCGGCGAACGTTGCGGACCATGGATGAAGGACGTCCAGTAACACCCTTGGGAGAAGCGGTACTCCGTCATTACGACGTATCCCAACCCAAAGATTTAGTACATGCCATCTACCATGCCGGATGTGACCGCCAGCAGATGGCCGCGCTCTGCCCGGTTGTAGGCCAGTGGGCGCGTCACGGAGACGCCAATGCCCTGGCCATCATGGAAGAAACCGCTGAAGCCCTGGCGCAGCTGGCGGAAATCCTGCTGTGGCGTTTGAACCTTCCCGGTGCGCCGGTGGCATTGATTGGTGGGGTGAGCAAGCTGGGCCACATAATAACAACGCCGCTTGCACGCAGGCTTTCTGCGCTGGGCCTCTCCCCACAACGTCCGCTGTACACCCCGGCGGTGGGTGGCGTGATCTATACCTGCGGCTTGCTGACAGGCAGCTTCCCTTCACCAGAGTTGGCACATCGCTACCATGAGTCCTATCTAAAGCTGACAAAGGAGTTCTGATACCATGATGATGGATGTTTATTTCCAGAAAATGAAGGAAACCCTGGGCGTTATTGAAAGAACTCAGCGCAAAGGTATCCTGCAGGCAGCCAAAGCCGTGGCCGATAGCCTGGAAAACAATGGCATGTGGCACGTGCTGGATACGGGACATATGCTCATGCATGAAGCAGTGGGGCGCACAGGCGGTATGATGGCGCTCAAGCCCATCATGATTACTTGTGAAGTGAGCAATCCGACTCGCCAGCGGACTATTCCCGGTAAAAATACCATGTATTATACTCAGATTCCGGGTTTTGCCAGATTTGTGCTGAATCGTGCAAATCTGAAGGCTGGGGATGTGCTGATTGTTGGCTCGGTATCCGGTTATGAAGTATTCCCGGTGGACGTGGCGCTTATTGCCAAGGAAATGGGTGTAACCACTATTGCTTTTACTTCCGTGGCCTATTCCCGGGAGCTGACTTCCCGCCACCCCAGCGGCAAGAAGCTCTACGAAGTATGTGACATTGTGCTGGATAACTGCGCCAAGGCAGGTGACACGCTGGTTCCTTGCCCTGAGCTGGGCATTGAGGTATGCCCTTCCTCGGGTATTGGCGCCTCCTATTTGATGTGGGCCTTGCAGGTATCGGTTATGGAAGAATTGCTGGCCCGAGGTAAAACCCCCAGCGTATATCTTTCCAACCATGCGCCCGGGGCCACTGAACACAACCGGCAGGCCCGGGAACGCTACGAAAAACTGGGCTACTGAGGAGGGCAAAGGGATGAATGTACAAAGCAAGGATTTCAGCATTTCGCTGGAGGCAGACCGTGCGGCGCTCACGTCCCTGCGTTTGGAGGCGCATGAGCTGATTGCGCCGGGAGAAAAGACGCCGTTGTTTTCCCTGGTGGCACTGGATGAAGAAAATCAGCGGATACGGTTGTTCCCCCAAGGTGGACGCCAGGAGGGGGAAGCGCTGGTCTTTGACCGGCTTATCGGCGAAAGAGGTCAGGCGCAAGTGCAGGCTGTGCTGACGGTGCGTTTGGAAGAGGAAGCACTGCAATTCCACCTGAAAATCACCAACCAGGCGCCATCGCTTCGAATCATTGAAATCTTGTTTCGTGTACAAGGTATTGCCCTGCCGTCTCCCGAAACGACGGATTTGCTATATCCGCACCACGCGGGAGAGAAAATCCATAACCCTGTGCAAGCGTTGCGCAGTGAAAAATATCAGCATTTCTGGCGCGCCTATACCCGACTTGAGGCGGGCCGTTGGGGCCGGGAATGCAATTACTGCGGTTTGTGCAGCATGAGCTGGATGTACCTGCAAAACGTAGATACAGGCCTGTACCTAGCCTCCCATGACCCCCGTTTTCCCGTAACCGGGCTGATGGTTTCGGCCGGTGCAGAAGTGGATGATCTGGGGCTGGGATTCCGCGTGCATAAGCGCATTTCCTGCGATGAGCAATGGGAAAGCGGCGCCTTCGTGCTCCACCTGTCTCATGAGGACTGGCATGCTGGGGCGCGACGCTACCGGACATGGATACTGCCCCACCTGGATATCCAGCCTAACCCGGACTTCCTGCAAGCGCAGGCGGCGCTCAATCAGTGCTATAACTTCAAGCGCGTGGAGGAAATCCAGCACCGCTTTGGGGATATCCCTGCCATGTGGGAAGAAGGCGCCAAACACGGCATCAACCACATGTTCATCGCGTCGTGGAACCGCACGGGTTTTGACAGCTTCTATCCCGAATACTACCCTGACATGGAACTGGGCACGGCGCTGGACTTCCGCCGGGGCATCGACTATGTAAATGCCCACGGAGGTTTTGCTACCCTATACATCAACGCTCGGCTCTCAGATCAGTGCTCGGATTTCCATAAACGTTTTCTTAGCCGTATGCAGATTGAGAACGAGCGCGGCCACGCGTTAACGGAGACTTACGGTCCCCATACCTTTACTTTGAACTGTCCATCGGACCGGATGTGGCAGCATATGTTGGTGGACATTTGCGACTTTGCCGCAGAGGCATACCATCTCAAGGGGATATATTTGGATCAACTGGCCTCGGCTGAGCCCTTTGCCTGTTACCATGAGGGCCATACCCACGAGGATATCGGCCAGTTCAATCAAGGTTATCTGAGCATTCTGCGCGAACTGCTGGGGCGTATGCGCGCCCGCGACCCGGAGTCCTACCTGATGACAGAAAACTGCGGCGATATTTATGGTGCTTATACCTGGGGCAATCTGACGTGGAACGGTGCCGATTACGATGAGTTTTACAATTTGTTCCGCTATACCTTTCCGGAATTCGTGCAGGTCAACATGTGCAACGACCGCTCCTGGGAGCCGGATGCCGCCCGAAAGGAAGCCTATTTCTACTCCGATGTAGAGCGTTGCGTGCTGATGGGCAATATCCTGTGGATTGGCATCACGTCGCGCTACCTGGGACATCCGGAACTCAAAGAGCATTTTGATTATTTAATGAAGGCCACGGCTTTCCGTAAGGCCATTGCCCAGCAGGTCAGCCGAGGCGTCTACCTGGATGAGGAATACGTCGAAGAAAACGGGGGTATGTCAGCTTCCTGCTTTCGCATCAGTTCGAAGGAGGTACTGTTGCTGGTAGGCAATCACCAATGTACGGGCGGCACGGTTCGCTTTCATCTGCCCTTTGCTGTGACCTCCGCGCGGGCGTGGGATGAAAACGAAAATGAACTGTCCACCAGCGTGGAAGGAGAGAACCTGTCGATCCGCATCCACAGGCAGCGCCTAGTGCGCATTGATGTGCATGGCTGAAGGAGACACTATGAACACAATCGAACGATATCTGGACACAATCGACGCGCAGCTGGCCCGTGTGCGCAATACGCAGTTGGAAGTCATGGAGCAGGCCGCCGCCATGCTGGCGCAGGCCACCATGGCAGGGCATAACCTGTTTGCATTTGGCTGCAATCACGCGGGATTACTGGCGTTGGAACTGTATTACCGTACCGGCGGCATGGTAAATATCAATCCCATCCAGGGACCGGGACTGCACTTGGAAATCACCCCTGTCACCATGACCAGCCAGATGGAGCGCCTACCCGGCTACGGACGGCTGCTGATTGAAAACACGCCGGTTGACGCAGGCGACGTGGTGATCATTCATTCGGTTTCCGGGCGTAATACCGTAACCGTGGATGTTGCGTTGTGCGCCAAGGAAAAGGGGGCGATGGTCATTGCCCTGACCAACCTGGCCACCTCCAAGACCGTAACTTCTCGCCATGAGAGCGGCAAGCGCCTGTATGAGGTAGCGGATGTGGTCATTGACAACTGCGGCTGCGTGGGCGATGCCGCCCTGGATCTGCAGGGCGTACCCACACGGGTGGGCCCCACCTCCACCGCTGTTGGCGCCGCGATCCTCAACGCTGTGGCAGCGCGGGCTGTGGCGCTGGTATCCCAGGCAGGAAAGGACGCGCCTGTCTTTGTTTCCGCAAACATAGACGGCGGTGACGAACACAACGGTAAAGTGTTGGTTGCTTATAAGGATCATATTTTCTACATGTGATTTTCCTTTATTCCCGAGGAGGTGCTTTGATTGCGCACGGTTGAACATGTCGTCACGGGTCCGCGGCTGAAAAAGACGGGTATATTATCCAGCTATTGGAAGTACCGGTCCCTGGTGCTGCTCTTTCTTCCTGCGATTATCTATTACATTTTATTCAAATATCTGCCCATCTTTGGCGTGCAGATTGCTTTCAAGAAATACATGTTCCGGATGGGCATCTGGGGTAGTCCATGGATAGGCTTTGAAAACTTTGAAAAGCTGTTTGCCATGAGTTCCTTCTGGGAAGTATTGCGCAACACCTTTATCATCAGCGGCCTGAAGCTACTGTTCGGTTTTCCTGCGCCCATTGTACTGGCCTTGCTGCTCAACGAAATCCGAAACGTTGTTTTCAAGCGTATGGTGCAAACCATCAGCTACCTGCCGCATTTTCTGTCCTGGGTAATATTATCGGGTATATTCATTCAGTTTCTTTCACCTTCCATTGGCCCCATTAACATCCTGATTAAGGCCATGGGTGGTCGTCCCGTGTATTTTCTGGGCGAGGAGGAATGGTTTCGGACTGTGCTGGTAGTAACCCACATTTGGAAATCCGTGGGCTGGGGAACCATCGTCTACTTGGCTGCGCTGACCGGCATCAACCCGGAATATTACGAGGCGGCATACATCGACGGCGCTACCCGCTGGCATTGTGCGCGTTACATTACCCTCCCCTCACTTGCGCCGGTGATTACCATCATGCTGATCTTTGCCGTGGGCGGCATTATCGACGATGACTTCAATCAGATTTATAATCTGTACAGTGAAGCAGTATATTCAGTGGGCGATGTGCTGAGTACATACACCTACAGGCGTGGCCTGGTGAAGATGGATTATGGCTTTGCCTCCGCAGTTGATCTGTTCAAAAACGTCATCGCTTTTGTCCTGATTATTTCTACCAACAAAATAGCGAACCATATCAATGAATACGGCATCTGGTAAGGAGGGCGAAGCATGCAAAGGCGTTTTATCAATCCCACGCTTGGCAGCAAAGTGTTCGACATATGCAACCATGTATTCATGGTGCTGTTGTGCGTGGCTATGATCTATCCCATTTTTTATCTGGCCATGCTATCCTTGACGGCTTCTGACGTACCCCTGACCAAAGGCTATCTAATTCCGCCGCATGTATCCCTGGAAAACTATGCCCAGGTCATGAGTAACCACTACATCGGTTACGGTTTCGTCAACGCTATACGCCGTACATTGGTCGGCACGGTATTCAGCGTGGCCATGATGCTATTGACTGCGTATCCCCTGAGCAAGAAGTACTTCCCCAGCCGCCGCTTCTGGACAGGTTTTGTGGTATTCACCATGTTCTTCTCCGGCGGCATGATCCCCACGTATCTAACCAACAGCCAGGTGCTTGGTTTAGACGGCAGCTTCTGGGTGCTGATCCTTCCCGGACTGATCAACACCTACAACATGCTGATCGCACGCAACTTCTTCATGGGCCTACCGGAGGAGTTGACCGAATCCGGGCGAATTGACGGCGCGGGAGAGTTGCGCATTCTGATTGCGCTGATCCTACCGGTTTCGCTGCCCATCATTGCCACGTTGGCTCTGTGGAGTGCGGTTTCTCACTGGAATGCCTGGTTTGATTCCATGCTGTACTTCAGCGATCCCAAACAACAAGTATTGCAGCTGGTCTTGCGCCGCATTGTGCTGGAAGGTTCGGACGATATGATGAATCTGGGTAGCGCAGCGGATGAAATGATCACCGTCAACCCGGAAACCATTAAAGCGGCAAGCACCATGGTGGCCACCATCCCCATTGTGCTGGTTTACCCCTTTGTACAGAAATACTTTGTCAAAGGCATGGTAGTCGGGTCTCTTAAAGGCTGAACAGCCTTCAAAATAAGCAGATGAAGGGAGGATAGCGTGCGTACTTCGGACTGTTTCTCCAACGGTTGAAAATCATTGAATTGTAGAAGGGAAGGTTATCAAATGAAGCGTCTGGTTTGTCTACTGTTGACCCTCACAGTCCTGCTCGGTGGAATGCAGCTGGCCGCACTGGCAGAAGAAGAACGCGTCACCATTACCATTATGCGTGACTATATTGCGCCGCCGGAGGAAGATGGAGAAATCCTTCAATACATGCGCGATAAATATAACGTGAACTTTGAGATCATATATATTGAACGCGGCAACTGGAACGAATCCATCTCGACCAAGTTTGCCAAGGGCGAAATCGGAGATATCATCGATATCAAGGGCTTGGACTTGCTGTACACTTATGTGGAGCAGGGACTGCTGGCAGAGCTTCCGCCGGAATTCCTGAAGGAAAACGCTCCCTTCCTGTACAACGAGTATGTCATGGAAGATGAAACGCACGCGCTACGTTACACCACTATTGATGGGAAAAACTATGGTATCCCCAAAATTACCGGAAACAACTTCCACAACATCGTGGCCTGGCGCGGAGACTGGCTCACGAAGCTGGGCTTCGACAAGGCGCCGGAAACACTGGAGGAAATGGAAAAAGCCCTCTACGCCATCGTAGAGCAGGACCCCGACGGAAACGGCATTAACGATACCTACGGCATTGGCGAAACCGGCATGGAAATGGTCTATGGCGCCTACGGCTACCTGCCTGACCTGTGGCAGGACCGGGATGGTCAACTGGTTTACGGCGCGGTGCAGCCGGAAACCAAGCAGGCCCTGGCCAAGCTGGCGCAGTGGTATAGTGACGGTATTATCGACCCCGAATTCGTTACTGGCGAGAACCAGGGCGGCTACTATGCCATCTCCCACTCCTTCAATAACAACCGCATCGGTTTGACGTGCCTGGGCGCTTATTACCACTGGAAGCCCGTCTTCTACCCCGGGGACTCCAAGAGTGAAGTATACCTGGAGCTGCAAAAGGCCAACCCCGAGGCACTGGAAACCATTATGTACGGAACTCCCGTCACCGGGCCCGAAGGAAAGTCTGGCATGGAAGGCGCCGCCGTCATCAATGCCGCCTCCACGGTGGGCTTCGGTATCCAGCTGCAGGATGATCCGGAACGGTTCGCCAAAGTGCTTCAGGTCTATGACGCTATGAGCTCCACCTATGAGAACTACATCGAATCTATCTTCGGTATCCGTGGCGTACATTGGGATTACGATGAAACCACCGGCTTCCCCGGACTGATTAACGGCAATGATTCCAAATCTGTGGCCCGCCTAGGCATTGTAAGCGGCTTTGAGTGCAACGAGTACACCTACTTGCGTGCGAAACCCCGGATTGACTGGGCTTATGAGAAGAAGCTGGATGTGGGCGTGTTGTCCAATCAGCTGCTGGTTCCGCTGGCTTCCGCCGCCGACTATCAGGATGAGCTGGATAAGCTGCGCGACGAAACCTTCACCAAGATTATCCGTGGCGACCTGCCCGTGGACGCATTCGATGACTTTGTGACGGAATGGTATCGTCTGGGCGGACAGCAGCTTACGGACGAAGCCAACAAATGGTACGCCACCCTGGCCAAATAAGCTACGCAAGGAGGGAAGGACCGGCCTTCCCTCCTTTCTCAAAGGAGAAAAACATATGCTGCTGTATATCAACTGGGACGGATTTTCACGACATTGGTACGAAATGGCTCGCCGTCATGGCGACGGCACACCGAATCTGGATCGCATGATTGCTCAGGGAGCGTTCCTGTCCAACCATGTCTGTGGTTTGCCCGCCATCACAAATCCCATGCAGCAGACGCTGGTATCCGGAGCATGGCCGGTAGATACCGGCAACTGCTATATCCGTTTTGATAAGGTTGAAAGGCGCTTCGTCCCTACGGGACGCACCAATCGCTGTGAAAATCTGGCGGAAGCAGCGCGGCGGCAGGGCTTGCGCTGCGCCTCGGTACATGGCTGGTATTTTGAAAACCGCGGCTGTACGGAGGGCGACGCGCAGGCCCCTTATATTCAAGATAATTTGCCCAACTTTGAAACGCGGGCTGCGTTACTTCTTTCTTATTTAAAGGGGGAACCCGTTCCCAGTGGCAGCCGCAGCATTGTCATGCAGCAAAGGCCGGATTTTCTATCCCTGTATGCCGATGACATTGATTCCGTATGCCATAATGGCGGACGGCTGCCCTACCCGGAGCTGCGCCGCGCCCGGACGCTGGATGAGTGGTATGCAAATCTGGTTTATACGGTACAACGCATGGACAGAGCGCTTGCCCCCCTGCTGGCCTTGGAAGATACGACCGTGGCGCTAGCTGCGGATCACGGTGGGATGCCCTACGCCACCAAAGCCTTCGGTATTTCCCGAGAGGAGGCTATCCTTCCGCGTCAGCGAGCCTTGCTGCAGGCAATAGAATCGGCCGGCGTTGCGCCTTTTGTCTTTACCAGTAAAGAACAAACCATACCGGAGGATGCCTCCGCGGTATTGCTGAGTATCGGAACGCAGGCGTTTTTCTGTGCGCTGAAGCCCATGCCGGCATTGATCCCCCATATTCAGCAGGCAGTAAGCGCACTGCCCTTTATCCGTGGATGCTTGGATGCGGGACAGCAGCAAGCTTACGGCGCACCCGCCGGATTCTGCGACCTGTATATACTCACAAAGTCTCCCTTCTTTCTCACCTGTGAGGGAAGCGTCGGGGAATTTGTGGGTGGTTCGCACGCAGCCATGGACTCCAGCGTGCTGGAGGTGTTCTGTGCATTGTGCGGTCCCGGAGTGCGTCCGGGTGTATACGTCACGCGCCAGACTGACGTAACGGATTTTGCCCCTACACTGTGCAGGCTAATGGGAATTCAGGCGCCTGCTAACAGCACTGGCCGGGTACTGGCGGAAATTCTGCAACAGGGAGTGTAACAAGTATGCGGTTATATATCATTCGCCACGGTGATCCTGATTATGACCATGATTCGCTTACGCCCCGGGGAGAGGCCGAAGCCCAAGCGCTTGCTGCGTATGTGCCGCGCCTTCGTCTGACGCACCTGTATTCCTCGCCGTTGGGCCGCGCCAAGGCTACCTGCGCCCCCTGCGCCGAATGCCTGGGGTTGCCGGTGGAGGAATTGCCCTGGATACGCGAGTTGACCGGCATCTACTACGAAGTAGAGGGCATTGGGAAATGTGCTCCCTTCGCTCTTCCCGGTGAGGTGCTTTACAATGAGACGCCCACGCCACGCTACGACTGTTGGGAACAGCAGAAATACTTTGACGATCCCAGGCTGTTGCCGTTAGTATGTGCCATGGAGCAAGGCTCCGATGCCCTTCTCGCCCGTCATGGTTACGTCCGTGAAGGCGCCCGGTACCGTGTAATAGCGCCCAGCGAGGACCGCATCGCCATTTTCTGCCATCAGGGCATTGGAACCACCTGGCTGTCTTATTTGCTCCATTTGCCTTACCAAGCAGGCTGGGCGGGTATGTGGCAAGCCTGTACCGCCATTTCTGAGATCATACTTGAGCAGCGTTCCCAGCGGTGGGCTGTGCCGCGCCTATTGCAGATGGGTGCAACGCCTCATTTGGTTCTAGCCGGTTTACCCGGACTAGAGCGCGGCCTTGACAGTCTGATCTGACTTACTCTGTCCGTGAACCTTACACTTAGGTTGAGGTGAGCACTTCCATGAGCCAGCAAAATTCCTGTTGTGTCAGCTTTCTCAGCTCCGATTCACTTTGCGGCAACTGGAACTGCTTCTCCGTCAGGCTTTTGCACAGCAGGATATGGCCCGTGCCGGCATAGTATAATGTCTTGATGAGATCCGTACGTCTTCTGCAGGGTAGATGCAGCGACGCCCCTTCCATTTCCCGCCCCAAATACATCTGCACCAGCGCTGCCAGAACGTCGAACTGCTTACGCATGTCCGTATATCCGCAAGCGATGTAGTAATGTTTTATCCGGCTGAAATCAAACATTGATGACCACCTTCACGAACGCTGTGAGCGTCCCCTCATCCGTGCCGGGTGGAGACTCGGTTTCAATCATGTACGCGAATCGCGACGCTTCCAGAACCGGGCGTTGCAGCTGAATCCACTTCAAACAGAGTTATATTTTGAAGTATCCCCAAAAAGCTAGTGCAACACCGCACAGAAACCACTGGTTAAAAGTTATAATATTATAATAAATGTGTGAATAAACAAATGAGTCTGTTTACCTTGAGAGATAAACTGGCGTAAGGACGGACAAAGATGAAAGAATTCTTGGCAGAGATTGATCATATCGTTCCCTGAGAAGAATGGATTACACTGATACAGCTGTGCTATTATGAAAGAGAGTGCGGAAATAAGACCTATGATTTGGAACGAATGATGAGAATTTATCTGGTGCAGAATCTATACAACTTGTCGGGTACGTCCACAGTAGCAGAGGTGATCGACAACCGTGCGTTTTCAGATTTCTGCGGGTTTGAATCGAGCAATCAGGTACCAGACGGAGATACGCTGGGGAAGCTTCAGAATCTGCTCATCCGGAATAATCTGCAGCAAAAGCTGTTTGCTTAGGTCGTAGGATTGTTAGCGCAGCGTGGTCTGATTCTGAAAAAAGGGACTATTAGACTCAACATTTATAGAGTCGCCCTCCACCACCAGGAATCAAAAGAAGGAACGGGATCCAGAGGCCTATTCGGTGAAAAAGGGGAACACATGGCACTTTGGCTACAAAGCTCACATCGGTGTAGACAGCTAGAGTGGTCTAGTTCATACAGTAAAGGTGACCGCTGCCAACGTCCATGATGTTACAGTCGCTTCCGATCTGTTAACCGGTGAAGAGAAAGTAGTCTACGGGGATAGTGGCTATCTTGGTGCAGACAAGCGTCCCGAATCACTCAAGAGGAATATGTCTGGAAAGACTGTCCGGTATAAACTCAATCGCAGACCGAGTGCAAGCCGAAATAACTCCAACCGATCTGAGGCTCAGATCAAACGTAGAGAGCACGAGATATCTTCCGTACGCGCCAAAGTGGAACATGTTTTTGCTGAGGTAAAACAGCAATTCCGGTTTTGCAAGACTTGCTACCGAGGATTGCGAAAGCAGACCGCAAAACTCAACATGATGTTTGCCCTGGCAAACCTGATCCTGGCTGGCAGACTTTGTCTGGCCGCCTAATTGTCTAGCTTGAGCGAAGAAAACCACCGGCTGAGGCGGTGAAGTAGAGAGCTTTAGATAAAAGAAATGCTCCTCTATTATAATCAAGGAATGTCTGGCAACCCCCAAGAAAACAGAGGAGGATTTTGCCATGAATGACATACAGAGTTTATTACATTCAAAATGGAATAGCAAATATCATACTGTGTTTGCACCCAAGTACAGAGGATAAGTAAACTATGGGAAGCTGAAAGCGGGGAAAGTGATCGTAGAGTATACATAGGGAGCCAGCTGCAAGCAGACATAGCTAACGCTCAGGCGTGGATGAAAGAATACTATGACCCGTTTACAGGGGATAAGTATTTCGGAGGCAAAAAATAAGGCCGCTTTAGCGGCGGTCTGAGAAAGAAATGCGGTTGGCAAGTCTTCATGCGTCTTAAGACGCGGCTGGTATAAGCCTCTTATAGGGTCAAAATCATGCCACCAATTCATCTGGTGGTTATGACTGGTTACTGCCTCGGAACACATTTTCAGGGTCATTCTTCACTCCCTTGCGAATTGCTGGTGTTTCATTTTATTAAAACCACATTATGCGGTGTTGCCTTAATGAGATTTTGCGCCAGACTATAGAAAAAGGCTTGGTAGAGGGAGCCATTCTGTATACGGACTTGACCCACGTCAAGGCCAACAAGCAAGATTGAAAGGAACTGGGCAAGAAGCCCTTCGATAAGAAGGATGACGATGATCCTCCGTTGATCTGAGTGGCCCAGCAGAGCAAAAGCGACCCGGACAGCGGACAGCTGCATAAGGAAGATAAGCCGGGCGGCTTCCACTACAGCTAGCACCGGACTGTAGACAGCAAACACAACCCATGGCGGTGAATGTGCGGATTACACCGGCCAATAACAACGACGTAGAGCCCATGGTAGAGATACTCAAGGATATTGAAAAGCGGCTGGGGAAGAAGCCAAAGTACATGGGAATGGACGCAGGATGCCACAACGCGCCAGTGTATCACCAGCTAGCGGAAGCCGATATACAGCTGGTAGTAAGCTACCGGAGGTATACACACAAGAGGGAGTATTTCGGAAAATACCGTTTCACCTATGGTCCAATCAAAAATGTTTATCTGTATCGCAAGGGCGCGAGCTGACATGGTGCACGACCAACCGGGAAGGGTATCGGGAATACTGGAGCGAGCCCAAGACATGTAAGGAATGCCCTCAAGCGGGCGAAATGCTTCTCAGGCAAATCCAGCAGAAGGCAGGTGACGCGCCATGTATGGTAGAATGTATTGGAGCAGACGGACGCGTTTACGAAGACAGACAAAGGCAAATGTATCTATGCCTGTCGCAAGGAAACCATTGAACGAGTTTTCGCAGAAGCTAAAGAGCTGCATAGTCTGCGCTATGCCCGCATGCTTAGAATTAGCAACATGTACGAGCAGTCCTTCTCTAGCGCCGCGGTACAGAACATGAAACGCATTGCCAAGGTGTTTCGTTCCCTATGCAAAGGGGCTGCTTCCTCGCGGAAACAGCCCCTTTGTCGGCAGTCTGAGTCAATGCAATCGGGTGGCTTCGTTGTGATGGGATTAGGAGGGCTCGAATCGTTGATATCCACGATGTCAACGAAATGTAACTTGTTATAAAATATAATTAAATTAGATATAAAAACATCATCATATCCGCCCTGCCGGAGCGAAAATTCAAGGCGGTTTTGGTATGCCACAAGGTGAAGAATTCAAAAGAGATAGCGCATGGGGACTTGCAAATCCTCATGCGCTTTGCTATACTCAAAATAGATCAAATATGATCTATTTTGCATAAAATCATTTGATTTAGCTAATATATGATCCGCTGGAGGAAAACACTATGGGATTTGTCTGGGAAACGCCCGAAGAGATCAACCTTGCACTGGCACAGCGCCTGAGCCGCATCCGCAAGCGGCGCAAGCTGACCCAGGAGCAGCTCAGCGAAAAGAGCAACGTCAGCTACGGCAGCATCAAGCGCTTTGAAACCAGCGGGCAAATTTCGCTGCTGTCCCTCACCAAGCTCTGCATAGCCCTAGGCTGCGAGGACGAGATCAAACGCCTATTTACGGCGGTAACCTACGACAGCATCGAGGAGGTACTCCGTGAACGAACGTAAGCTGGATGTCTATCTGGGGGAGCGCCTGGTGGGAACCCTGGCCGAGACGGCCGATCACCGCGTAGCCTTCGCCTATGCGGATGCCTGGCTGGAGGACGGTTTTGCCATCAGTCCCTTTTCCCTGCCTGTGGAGCAAAAGGTGTTTGTGCCGGGCTCACAGGTCTTTCAGGGGCTGTGGGGCGTGTTTGCGGACAGCTTACCCGACGCATGGGGCCGCCTGCTGGTGAACCGCATGCTGAAGCATCGCGGCTTTCCTCCTGAAGAGGTCACGCCGCTGGAACGGTTGGCTATTGTGGGAAGCTCCGGTATGGGCGCGCTGACCTATCGCCCGGCGTGGGATTTGCACGAACCGTCCCATCTGGGGGATTTGGACGTGCTCTCCGCTCAATGCCAGGCGCTGCTGCTTCAGGAGGATGTCAGCGACCTGGATGCACTTTTTCAGCTTGGCGGTAGTTCCGGCGGCGCCCGGCCCAAAGTAATGACGGAGGAGTGGATTATCAAGTTCCCTGCTTCCCGGGAAATGCCGGAAGTGGGGCGCATGGAAAAAGAATATATGGATTGCGCCGCCTCCTGCGGCATTGTGGTTCCCGAAACCAGGCTGCTGCCTTCCCGGCGTTGTGGCGGATATTTTGCCGTGCGGCGTTTTGACCGGGAACAGGCTGCCGGTCAAGCCATCCGCCGCCATATGCTGACGGCCGCCGCTATCCTGGAAACAGACTGGCGCACCGCCTCCATGGATTACCACACGCTGATGAAGCTCACGCGCATCCTTTCCCGGAGCAACGCTGAGGACACGGTGCAGATGTACCGGCGCATGTGCTTCAACGTTTTCGCCCACAACCGGGACGACCACGCCAAGAATTTCAGCTGGCTGTACGATCCGGCACAGGACTGCTGGCACCCTTCTCCCGCCTATGACCTCACCTGGAGTACCACCTATTATGGCGAGCATGCCACCACGGTGGATGGCAACGGCAAAAACCCCGGCATGCAGGAGCTGCTGGCCGTGGGCAAAGCCGCGGGGATGAAAGTGAAGGCTTGCCGGGAGATTGCGGAGGAAATCCGGGAAAAGACGGAGGGCTTGGAGCGGCGGTACAGGGGGATGAGGTCGTGATTTCTGCTTGTCTTGTTTCGTAAGCATTGGAAAATATTTATTTGCTTGAGAAATCAAACTGATTTAACTCCAAAACATTATTAAATATAAGTTTAGCTAAGAACTCTGTTCGCTTTTGCGGGTCAAAATATTAATTTTTGTAACGTTCTGAAACACGCTTACAAGAACAGCAAGTAGATTGCTCACACTTAGCGATTTATTTCCAAGCTTTCTGTTTAATTTTTCTTCTAAGTGAATTAAATTCCCTACTCAAACGAGAACGTTGTCTTGCTAAGATCAGAAAAAGGGGCATTCCAGCCGTGACAGAGGAGTGCCTCTTATCTGCCATGGCGTTAAAACTAAAAAGGATGGTCAGGGCTATCCTTTTGACCAAACATACGCTGAAAATCCGAGCTAGAGACATCCACTTGCAGCTTGGATTTCTTTTTTGCCAACAGGTCCCTTATTCTACCTTTTCGCATTCGCTTTGCAAATTCATGTTTGACAAACGTACAATAAATCAAAACAGCGAAATATCCCAAAACTTGAATCCCTTGAAAAGATATGGTATCATCGAATAAAAAAGACCTGCCGTCGCAGGTCCATTCCGCTCGATGCGGGTCCTCGCAAGAGGACGGGGTGGCTAAAGCCTTATTTGAACATGGTGTTGTCCTGAGGTAACAAGACAGTTGTATTATACACTTGAATTTACAATCTAAGTGCAACACAAAAAAGAAGTGACTCACAGCAGAAATT
>OLPF01001081.1_pt1 | contig 24616 bp, 25 predicted proteins | sample 1673121 | NCBI WGS metagenome assembly OLPF01 (sample SAMEA3136756, study PRJEB25190) | human gut metagenome
GGCATTTCCCGAACAATTTTATATTTGCTTCGAGCACTTAAGTAAACCAGCGTAATTATACAAGCTAATGAATTTTCATCATTGTATTTTATAACTGGAATGTTGATATCATGAGCTTCTTGAATTAATTTTTCCATGGTTTCCGTGTCTTTGCTAAGTGTAGCCTTGAGCATTTCATTCGATTTTAAAACAATTTCAGAAACCGCTCCCATTGACTTATCTTCCAAAGCTTCGTCAAATTTTATCCGAAGCTCTTTATTTGGAATTCTAAGCTCTTCGTCGCAATAACTTAAAAATCCATAAATCGTTATTGCTGAAAGTATTTGATTGCGGCTATTCAGCTCTTTCTGCTCCGCACCGTAGCCTTTAAGCTTTATTTCTAAAGGAATATCTGACACCATTTTTATAGCATCATCTTTTACAGAATCTATGTCATTGTTTATATAATATAAAATTTCGTCCATTGGCCCTGTATTTGTCCAGTAGCTTTGACATACACCTTGCCTTAGTGCAGTCGTTACCGAACGTGGATTGTATATTTGCAAATTGTTGCATGTATAATATCCATTGTACCATTCTTTTAGGCTATCCATGGAGATTTTATTCTGTTTGTGGCATCATTCCTCTACTTCTTCATTTGTAAATCCAAAATATTTGTCGTACATATAGTCATTCATCATATTAAATTCTAAGAACATATTAAGCGCAGAACCTGAAGAATATTTTGCAATCGGCAAAACTCCTGTCATATAAGCGAGTTCCACATATGGTTTGTCTTTTAATAATTCCCTTAAAAATTCTAAAAAAGATTTTCTTTCCTCTTCTGTAAATAGATCGTTATTAAAGATATAATCCCATTCATCTATTATGAAAATAAAATTTTGGTTGTACTTTTGATGTATTTGAGTAAATACATCAGACATCGAAAGACTTTCGATTAATTTTAAATCGGGATAACACGCTTTTAAATCTTCTAAAAGTAAATCAATATACCTCCCTATAAATTCATCGTATGTGCAACTCGCTTTTGGAACTTCATTTAAAGTAATGTAAATAACATTATGATTGTTTAGATGGTCCAAATAAGTCTCATCTTCACTTATCTTTAGTTTATCAAATAAATTTTTAAAATCTGCATTTTTAGAATAATATGAAGCAAGCATCATGGCATTCAACGTCTTCCCAAAACATCGAGGCCGAGTTATGCATACATATTGAGATGCAGTTCCAACCAATTCATTCATTTTTTCTATTAACTCAGATTTATCGACGAAATACTTTTCTTTAGTAGTTTTAGAAAACTGATTTACTTCATTTATGTTATTAAGAAAATATGCCATAATAAAACCTTCTTTTTTAATTATCAATGTATTTCATTATAGCATACATTTATGAATTTATAAAATTGTAAGATGAAAACTTAAGTCATAAGTGTACACCTAAAGCGTTAGATGCAATCCTAAATTAAGGCTATGCGTTTCACAATCGTGACGTTTGCCTTTTGTAATAAAAATAATACAGTACTTCAAAGCCTTTATAGTTGACTTGCCAGTCTACACATCATGTAAATTTTTCCACAGCATTTTGATAACATAAAAAATACTATTTCAATTCTATTGTCGATTTCATTTGAATTGCTATTTAACAATACACGCAAAAGCAAGGAAGCTAAGTTGTATAATTGCACGAATCCGTGGAATTTTATCACAATTCCATGCTTTTTAAAATTTTACTAGCTATATTATCGTTATCGTATTCACTTTTTACTCAATTTTTCGCAATATTTATAAACTTTATAATTAAAGGAGGCGTTGACTATAAAGAGAAAAACCATTGTATCTACTTTTTGTTATTTTCTTGTTGTCAACCACAAGCTAAAGTTATTTTAAAAAGTGGCATCCCCTGTGCTTAAAAAATTGTTTAACATATTCGCAAGAGGAGAAAATTGCACTTCTGATCGGCACAGCTACTAAAATAATAACTGCTACTGACACCAAATAAATGGAACAGAAAAAATTGGTCTGCTTAATACTTCTGCTTGCATGATGTATTAAATTCCGGAAGTTTGGGATATGGAAGACTTAGAAATGATAATGGTAGTCGCAGGAGATGACCAAAAGTTTAACGAAATGGTTGTTGATTAAGATGGCAAGCATTGCTTGGCTTTGTGGAATGACCACTTTTCTGACTGTGCAATATTGATAAGCTTGCAAAAACGGCAAGATTGATATTACTACAAATATCCCTTATAAAAAAGTACGCTTCTTAAAAGAACCTTCTGATACAAGTGACAAAATAGTTTATGTGAAAGATAAAGACCTAATAGGATTTGTTAGTTCTTTTAATATTACTTTTGAATTTAACTTGTGGAGAATGAAAGAATTTGGCTGTTCAGAAAACTTTATATACCTAAATGATGACTACTTTAATAGGAAAGCCTATACAGAAATCAAATTTTTTCTATGTAGAAAATAATTGGTCTTCTTAGGTTTGAATACAGTGAAAACCAGCCGTCTTGAGATAGCTGACACTCTTATGCCCTTATAGAGCTTTCCTTACCACGTCTCTTAGACGTGGTCAAGATTACAAAAGTTGCTACACGTACCTTGTAAATTATTCTTCATTCAATTTGTTTCTATTTTTTAGCGATGCTAATTTGCAAAGACATATTGCTATTTCCCTTGTAAATATAAATAACATTTTTATTTTATACTAACAATGATTTTCCAAAAAATCAATAGTTTTGACATAATTTAGATCATTATTTTCAAAGTCTTCTTTTAACACAATGATGATTATATATTGAAAACATTCATAAAAATTTCTAATTCATAGTGATTTTTGTAATTTCACATAAATTCGCTTAGTTATTCTTGTTTATTGATAAAATTCTGACCTTCACAGTATTTTCTTTGGATTTCAATATTGGGCGAAAATAATGGAAATACATTTTGGGTAAAACAGGAAATTACACAGTGCAAGTTGCCAATTTGTGGTTTTTAACTTTAGAATACATAAAAAAATAAACACAATAAACTATGAAGATATAAGTGCAACGCTTTTTTATAGACTGAAAAGATTAAGATACATCCTAGTGCCGTTCAAACACAAAATTTTGCCTTGAACATAAATAATATTTTGTTTTTGAAGATCCTTAAAAATTCGCTGTATAGTTCCGTTTTTCGTTCATCTGCTAAATCTCGTGTAAGTTGCATGCCAGTTACCGAATTTTTTTAGGGGAATGTCCCACTTGCATCTGTTTTATACCACATACAACAAGGCATTAAAGAACTGTTGATTTGATATTTTTGCAGAACCCTTCTCTAGATTGGCATCAGTTTTTTTATCTTTTCGATCTTACTTCCGTACGCCTATTATTCCTTATATTTTCCTAGTTATTGTCCACTTGTGTAAACAGACGCTAAAGTAATAACCACATGTGTGAACTAGTCAGAAATTCTAAACTTATCTAGCATTTCCTTAGCCTCATTCAAAAAATCTTTTCTTACGTACAATTCTGGGTATTCATTAGAAAGTAGAGTATAATTTTCATGTACATATTCAATAAAATCAGGCGCATAGTCTTTTAGTTTGCAGCTAAATCCTATATATTCATCTTTAAAATACATTACCTTCGGTTTGTAATTATTTAAAAAGTTATAGTCCTTGCTTTTATTAACTTCCCACATCCATGGGCAAGGGCTAGAAGGTGTATAAATAGGTAACCGATTTGTTTTTATAAAAATCTCCGTATCAGAAGTCGAAACGAAAATTGGTTCATCTGGGTTTGTTAATTTTTTTATTAAAAATTCTGGAGTATTTTCTTCTATATTGTCAGAATTTAATATAGCCTCTTTAATATCCAACATATTGGGAAAACCCTCAAAGAATTGAACAGATAAAGATAGAAATATTAAACTTGCTATTGCATAATATAAAATATTAATACTTTTAATATTTTCAAAATATTCTTTTAATATAACACATAGCATCACGAAACTAACAGATAAATATCCAACGGTGTGAAAACCTAAAAATCCCCGAATTCCTAACATTAACGTAAAAGCAACCAGAAAAAATGTTAAATTTTTTTCCCTACTAAACGTAAATATAAAAAATGTAATATTTATACCTATTAAGACAATAAATTTAAAGCTCAATATACCGTCAACCATTAATGAAGCAAAACTTTCTCTCACAAAACAGCTATACAAGCTAAATGTAGTTAATACATCTTTTAAGATGTTACCTCCAACAGGTTGATATTTTGAATATAAGTGCCTATTTACGCTATAAGCTCCAACATAAAAATTATAAAGGTTTTTAGTTGCAGCATACCAGACTATTAAAATAATAAATGGAGTTAATATGAAAAGTACAAGTTTCCAGTATCTTTTAAAAAAATATATAGGCCACTTTAATATATTTACTTTATTATGCATTAAGTCCTTTAACTCTAAATAAAGTACTGCAAGAACTATGACAAAAATAGGAAAAATAGAAACGAAACACGTCCCAAACGACAACAAAATAGCTAAACTGATAAATAATGAGCTCTTATAAGTAATATTTCTATCTTTTATAAAAAGGACAAATTCAAAAAAAAGTATTGCTAAACCTTGTGCCTGAAGTTGATCTGAAGACGCCAAATAACCCCATTGATAGTATGCCATAGAAAAAATATAAAGCACTGGGTAAAGTATCATAATTATTTTTCCAAAGTCGTGTTTATATCTGTAATACATTAAATTCCAAATTATAATCATTATAATATAAAAAGAAATCCTAAATGCTACAATTGTATGAACTCCAAATAAATACGCTGGAATAGCAAAAATATAGTATGCAAATGGCATATGCTGAGATATGTGATGACTGTATATATCTCTCCCGTGAGCAACCATAAGTGCACCTAAAAAATTATCATTTTCGTCTATAAAATGCATCTTACTTATAAATGTACACATCATCAAAAAGTAAATAACAGAAAAAAGCATAATCACTTTATTTTCTACAAAAAACTGTTTTAACTTTGTGTAACTTAAAATATTATTGCTCATCTTTATTGTTCTCAAAATTTATTCTCCTCTTTTCTATTACTAGTGGACGTTTCATCACTCTCATATTTATAGCCATTACATACTCACCTATAAAACCTATAAAAAACAGTTGAATGGCTCCAAAAAAGAAAATACCAATAAGTGTCGGAGTAGCTCCTGCCGGAAATGTGTCCCAATAGATTAATTTAAGAACCAAGTATACTAAGCCGATTATGAAGCTTACAACAGATATTATTGCTCCTAGAAAGGTAGCCATTCTAAGACCTATCTTAGTGTAAGATGTAAAAGAAAGCATAGCTGCATCGTAAAGTGTATAAAAGTTATTGTTGGTTTTTCCTGCACGCCTTTTTGGTTGTTCGTACTCTACTTCTTTTCTATCAAAACCAAGTTCTGCAACTATACCACGAATGAATGGTGTGGGGTCATCCAAATTTCTAAGTACATTTATAAAATCCTTATCGTAAAGCGCAAATCCTGTAAAATGCTCTATTTGCTCTACATCACTCATTTTTTTGATGAGCTTATAATAGCATGTCCTTAAAAACCTCATAATTTTATTTTCTCGACTAGTCTTTTTTATTCCACAAACTATTTTATAGCCTTTTTCCCATTCAGCAATGAATTTTAGTATCAATTCAACAGGATCTTGAAAATCTGCACATATAGGTATGACACAGTCTCCAGTTGCTTGCAACATCCCGTAATAAGGTGAATTAAATTGCCCAAAATTTTTTGCGTTAAATATTGCTTTTATTTTTTTATTTTTTGAGCACAAGTTTTCTATCTTTTCTCTTGTTTTGTCTTTAGAACAGTTATCTATAAAAATGAGCTCATAGTCATAAGCATCTAGCCTGTCCAACTGCTCAATTATAGCATTACCTATATGGATTATATTTTCTTCTTCGTTATAGCACGGAACTAATACACTAATTTTTTTCATATCATTTCTCCACAATGTCAAAGCAAAAGGAAAATATCTCTTGTGGTTTTTTAGCCACAAGTTTGACGCATTTATGATTTTTTAAGTTTTCATCCCCTTGGCCCCATGTTACAAATGCACAGTCTACATTTGCATTTGTAGCGGTTTCTATGTCAGTCTTTCCATCCCCAACATACAGCGTATTTTTAAGCGTAGTTTTCGCTTTCTTAATTATTTCCAAGATTCCAAATGGGTCTGGTTTGCAAGGTCTTTCTTCTACATACCCTATTACATCTACAAACGATATTTCAGAAAAAAATTTCTGACAAAGACTTTCAGTTAAATTTTGTGCTTTATTAGTATTTATGGCTAACATAACGCCTTGTTCGTTCAATTTTAAAAGCAATTCTAGCATGCCTTCAAATGGTTTTGTGTTAGGTTTATCATAAGATAAATATATTTCTCTATATTTATCTTTTAGTTTTTTTATATTCTCTTTCGTTTGATCTTTTTTATCTAAAAGTTTAGAAAATATGGTTTCTAAATTGCCTCCGACAACTTTTCCATAATCTTCTAAATCATAAGTTTTAAACCCATAAAAATCTAACGCTTTATTAAAACAAATGCCTGCATCAGTTATAGTGTCAACCAAAGTACCATCAAAATCAAAAATTACTAAGTTCTTCATATTTTCAGCCTATTTTTACTTCAAATTCTTTTCGATATAGCTTTAAGTCTAGCTTTATCTTCATTTGCCATTCTGTCGTAGAAGTCACTCTTATTCTGTAAATACAATGATTCAAACTCTATAGCTTTTAGTATACCTTTTTTTATCTTTTCTGCATTCGGCAAAGTGGTAATTGTCCTCCAATTTGCCGCAGCAGCCTTCAAACAATTTTCCTCGTTTCGAATTTATCTATAAGCCCTTCCATTTTTTGAATAAAGCTAATAGAATCTACAGAAATTCCTCCACCCATTCCGACGACTAAATTACTGTTTTTAGACTTTTCCGCAAATTTAGTTGTCATTTCTAAAACTTCTTTACTGTTCACATTGCTGTTCTGATAGTCGATGGACGCAGATAAATCTTTTCTTCCTATTACTACCGTATTTAAAAAGTCCTTAGAAACGCTTAATATCTCATCAAAATTTTCAAAACAGGTAACTGTTTCTGCATTAATTATCCATTCTATGTCATTGATTTCGTCACCGTAAACTTTTTTCGCTGCACCTACAAACTTTTTCATAGCAAACGGTGTCTCAATCATTGGAGCCATGATACCACTAGCTCCCAAAAGTCGACATTGGTCTAAGTCCCTAACCGCTTCACACCCTCCAATCTTTATAAACATCTTCATATCTGCTCTAAAAACTATTTCATTTAATTTAACAAGTTCATCTGTCCTAGAGCCTTCAGCTTCAAATTCTGCTTTCACAGCCAAAACGTTATGTTCATCTCTTAATTCTTTCAGTATCTCCAACATCTTTTTTTCTGTGCTATTCATTTCAGTTACCTCTCTTTTAAAAATTTATACTTTATTTTCTAAATATTCTTCCTTAGACAAAAACGGATACATGTCATCTATAGCTGTAGAGATCATACTTCCGTCTTCTGCTATTTTCGAAGAAATTTTAGGTTCAAAATTTTGGGTTTTATCCAATAAAACTTCGCACATAACCGGACCTTCTTGTGTTAATACCTTTGATATAACCTCTTTTGCATCATTTATATTAGATAATTTAAAATATGAAACTCCATAACAATAAGCTATTTTCTCGCATTCGGGGAAACTTATTCCGTTATCTTCCGACACTCCTACCAAACAGTGATTCGAGAACAAATTCGTTTGTGTTTGTCTTATTGAATGGTACCCACTATTATTGAAATAGAAAATTTTAATATTTAATTTATTATGAACCATTGTCTGCATTTCTTGTAAATTCATTTGAAAACTTCCGTCCCCATCAAGACAAACTACTCTTTTTCCCTTCTTATTCACTGCCACACCAATCGCTGCTGGAAATCCATACCCCATAGATGCCGCACCAGAGTTTGTAAATAATCTTTGGCCCTTTTTTAGTTTAGCTGCTTGAAATGTCATCACGCAAGCACTGCCATTTCCACATACTATAGTTTCATTTTGCGGCAGCACATTAAATAAAGAGTCTATAAAGGCATACGGATTTATCGGAGAACTTTTTTCATAGTGCTTTTCACTACATACTGGGTATTTCAAGTTTACATTTCGGCACCATTTTACCCATTCTTCTCTATTTCCAAAGTCAACATCACTACATTTATCTAACATCTTTTCTATAAATTCTCCAACGTCAGAATGTATTGGCAAATCAATAGAAATAGTAGGCTTTACTAGTTCATTTTCATCTATGTCTACCATTATTTTGTAAGAATTCTTAGCAAAACTTTTATAATTATACCCCACTTGTCTTATGCTCATACGACATCCTAGCGAAATTAAAAGGTCACTATTTTCTACTACAAAATTTCCTCCACGTGTTCCCATTATTCCAGGGCGTCCACAAAAAAGCCTGTGATCATCATATAAAACATCATGTCCGTTCCATGGTGTTACTACAGGTATGTTAAGCCTATCTATTAGCGCCAAAAATCTTCCATGAGCACCAGACAATCTTATCCCAGAGCCTGCAATAATTACCGGTCTTTTAGATTTTAAAATTTTATCTATAACCTTTTCTACATCTGCCTCTTTTGCATATGGCTTTTTTAAATCTCTTTCAAAAATTGCTACGTCAAAATGTTTCAATTTTTTACTATCTACATAAGCACCCTGTACATCCAAAGGAACATCCAACCATACGGGTCCACCTCTTCTGTTTGTTGCTATATAAAAAGCTTTCTCTAAGTAATAAGCTACCTTTTCAGGATCCATAATAGTTTTAGCATATTTAGTCATCGGTTTTACTGTATCAATTATGTTGTATTCTTGATCTCCAAGCTGCCTTAACTGCAAATCATATGATTTAACCATTGTTTCCTTTTTAACTTGTCCAGAAATTATAAACATAGGGATTGAATCCAAATATCCACCAACAACACCGGTTATTGCATTTGTGCCCCCTGGCCCCGTAGTTACACACACCGCAGCAAGCTTCCCACTATACCTTGTATAACCCTCAGCAGCAATAGCACATGCTTGTTCGTGATGGTTATAAATGCACTTCAGCTTAGGGTGATGACCCAAAGAATCGTTTAAATGCATAGCGCCCCCGCCGGTTACTGTAAAAACATGTTCTATTTTATTATTGGCTAAAAAATCTGCAATGTAGTCCGAAACTTTTACTTTCAATATTTTTCTCCCCTTTTATTATTTAAAATCTCAGCTATTCCCTCAGTAAAAGAATACCTTGGATGGAAACCTGTATCCTTTACTAAGTCATCAATATTAGCAGATAGAAACATCACTTGATTAGGAGAATATTTTTTTGCTCCAAAATTTATTGATATGTTTGGATTTATAATGTTCTTTATTGCATCAGCATAACGTTTAAGCTTAACTTTTTGTCCACTACCTACAGAATAAATTTTACCGTCCATTCCTTTATCAGCTAAAAGTAATAAAGCTTTTGCTGCGTCGTAGCTATATAAGTAATCCCAAATTTGGTTGCACTCAGTAACTTCTGGAGTTTCATCGCTTTTAAGTTTGTTTATTACATAAGAAATTAAAGTTTTTTCATCATCATTTGGACCATAAACGCTAAAAATCCTTGCCCATATATGCTTTAAGCCTAAACTTTTAGCATAGACTCTGGTAAGATTGCCTGCAGAAAGCTTAGCTGCACCATATAAAGTAAACGGCTTTGTTGGGACTTTTTCATCCGCTGGTTCGTTAAAAATTCCATATTCCGCTTGAGACCCAGCTCCTATAAATACTTTACTGTTTAAGTTTTTAGCTAAAGTTACTGCATCTATGCTATATTTCACATTTGATAGTTGTATATCAATCGAGTTTCTAGCATCACCAATAGTACCATTCCAAGCTAAATGATAAAATGCATCTACATTTGATGGAATTTTACCTTCCAATGACAACAGGCTTGATATGTCACATTCTATTATATGGAGGTATGGCGATATCACTAAGTTTGCTATATTTTTTGATCCTTTTCTACATATTGCATATACATTTATTTTATTTCTTGTCAGCAAATCGCACATAGCCGAACCAATAGTTCCCGTTGGACCAGTTATTATTACTTTTTTCATGCTTTCACCCTTACTTAAAAGCCCAATATTTATTAATTATAAAATTTAATGGTATGGTAATTACCATTGATAAGATCGGTACCCACAATACAGAAATTGAAAAAACATTGGCAAATAAAAAAGTTAATAGAAAAGACAGCACCCACGTCGTGCCATAGCAAATGTATGTTTTTAAAAGAGGTACCCAGGTACCTCTACTGGTCTTTTTAAAAACATACTTATTGTTCCAATAATAAGAATTCAGTACACTCACTATAAATCCTACCAATGAAGACAAAAACACTATAATACCATCATTTGTTCCTACAATCAAGCTTTTTACAAAAAATATAATTCCGTAAGTTAAACCTTGTGATATTACAGTATTTAAAACTCCGACTAAGCCAAATTTTATAAATTGTTTTAAAAAAGCCAACACTTTCAGCTTACTCACCTTACGTTAAAATTTTAAAATTGCTTTTCAACTGCTCCAACAACAGTTTCAGCCATATAATCAATCATCTCATCATTCATGCCAGGGTATACCCCTACCCAAAAACTGTCATTCATTATCCTATCAGTGTTCTTCAATTTTCCAACTACCCTATAGCCGCTCTTGAACTTCCTCATTTGGTCAAAGCATGGATGTTTAATGATATTCCCAGCAAATAACATTCTCGTTTGAATGCCGTTGTTCTCTATAAAATTAACAACCTTATTCCTATCTATACCAGCTTTACATGTGATTAAAAATCCAAACCAGCTTGGTTCTGAATTTTCACATGGTTCCGGTAAAATCACCTTATCAGAAATTTTCGATAAGGCCTCTTTTAGCCGATTAAAGTTATGCTTTCTTTTTTCTACAAAGCTTGGAAATTTCTTAAGTTGCGCACAACCAACCGCTGCCTGCATATCTGTGGCTTTTAAATTATATCCAAAATGTGAGTATACATATTTGTGGTCGTAACCAACTGGAAGATCACCGTATTGTTTATCAAATCTATGCTTACAAAAATTGTCAACTCCCGAAGGGCAAACGCAGTCTCTTCCCCAGTCTCGTAATGACTTTATTATTTTGCTTAAAAGTACATTATTAGTGTAAACTGCCCCACCTTCACCCATAGTCATATGATGAGGTGGATAAAAGCTTGAGGTTCCTATGTCACCTACAGTGCCTGTAAACCTACTTTCTCCATCAATTTTGTATTTTGATCCCAGTGCATCGCAGTTGTCTTCTATAAGCCACAGACCATTTTCATCACAAAAAGACTTCACACACTTTAAATCGAAAGGATTCCCTAACGTATGAGCAATCATAACAGCTTTAGTTTTAGAAGACAGAGCCTCTTTCAGTTGACTAATATCTATATTATATTGTGGAATAGTTACATCAACAAAAACAGGAATAGCACCATATTGAACCATAGGGGCAACTGTAGTGGGAAAGCCAGCTGCTACAGTTATTACTTCGTCTCCCGGTTTTATTTGTCTTTCTTCTAAGAGAGGAGAAGTCAATGCCATAAAAGCTAAAAGATTTGCACTGGAACCTGAATTTACTAATGAACAATATTTTACACTCAAGTATTCAGCAAAATTTTTTTCAAACTTTTCAGTATACCTTCCAGATGTTAGCCAGAACTCCAACGCACTGTCAACTAAGTTTACCATTTCATCGCTATCATACACCCTTTTAGCATATGAAATTTTGTCACCACGTTTATACTCACTTTCTTTATGAAAAGTGTCTGCATAGTTTTTCACTAAAGATAAAATTTCTTTTCTTGCTTTTTCTTCTAAGCTATTTTTTATCATATTTCTGCCTCTCTTATAAATTCATTAATCTGTTCTTTCATAACTTCATTCATATCATCACCATTTATATAGGCCTTCGTCCATTCACACGTTTTCTCTATTGCTTTTTCTATATTCCAAACAGGTCTCCACTTAAATACCTTTTTAATTTTAGAGCAATCCAATTTTAAAAAATTTGCTTCATGAGGTCCTTGATTTGATCCTTCTTTCCAAGTCAAATCATTTCCCCACTTTTCACAGAATATAGAAACCAGCTCACCTGTAGATACACAATCAGTCTCATCAGGCCCTACATTGTAGTAACCTTGAAAAGATAAGTCTTCAAACTGTCTCTGTGCAATCATAAGATAAGCAAAAAGCGGCTCTAAAACATGTTGGTATGGTCTAGTCGAAAATGGATTTCTTACAATTATAGATTTACCATTACGTGCTGCCCTGATACAATCTGGTATAATTCGGTCTTTAGAAAAATCTCCACCGCCTATAACATTACCTGCCCTAGCGGTAGAAATTGCAACACCCGAATCGGTAAAAAATGAATTTTTATAGCTGTGAGTAACTAGTTCTGAACAAGATTTAGAGTTTGAATAAGGATCAAACCCATCTAAAGGTTCATTTTCTCTATATCCCCACTCCCACTCATTGTTTTTATAAACTTTATCTGTAGTTATATTTAGAAAAGACCTTACAGTCTTTGAATCCCTTATACATTCTAATATATTAACTGTACCAATAACATTAGTCTCATAAGTATACTTCGGATCTTTATAGCTTTCTCGTACTAACGGCTGTGCAGCTAAGTGAAAAACTATTTCAGGTGATGCTTCATCAAAAGCAACTTTTAAAGAGTTCAAGTCTCTAATGTCACCTATTACAGAGCTTATGTCACTTTTAATGTTAGCAATTTCAAAGATATTCGGCGTAGTAACTGGCTGTAGTGAGTAACCTGTAACCTCAGCACCTGAGTCTTTAAGTATTTTACAAAGCCATGAACCTTTAAAGCCTGTATGACCTGTTATAAAAACTTTTTTCCCTTTAAAAAAATCAAGTTTCAATTCATTTCTCTCCTACCACAGTTTCCATGGAGCCTTTTCGTCTTCCCACATTTTTTCTAGCTGCATTTTATCCCTCTGTGTATCCATGCATTGCCAGAAGCCACTGTGTATAAAAGCTTTTAGTTCTCCTTTTTTCGCTACAGCTTCAAGTGGCTCTTGCTCAAAAATGGTTTCGTCACCGTCTATGTAATTAAATATGTCTGGTTCCAATACCATAAAGCCACCATTTATTAAGCTACTATCTGTTTTTTTCTTTTCTCTGAAAGAATTAATAGTTCCATTTTTATCTATATCTAAAACGCCAAATCGTTGGCTAACGTTTACAGCTGTCATTGTAGCAATTCTTCCGTGAAATTTATGAAACTTAACCAAGTCATTTATATTTACGTCGCTAACTCCGTCCCCGTAAGTAACCATAAAAGTCTCATTTTCAACATATGGTTTTATTCTCTTTATCCGTCCTCCGGTCATAGTGTTAAGTCCCGTGTCTACCAAAGTAACTTTCCAAGGTTCAGAAAAATTGCTATGTAAAGTCATTTTATTTTTATTAGCAAAATCAAATGTAACATCGCTCGTGTGTAAGTAATAGTTAGCAAAATATTCTTTTATCATGTGAGCCTTGTATCCACAGCATATTACAAAATCATTATATCCAAAGCTTGAGTAAATCTTCATTATGTGCCACAATATTGGTTTCGTCCCGATTTCAACCATTGGTTTTGGCCTTAAATAACTTTCTTCTGAAATCCTAGTTCCGAAACCTCCTGCTAACAAAACTACTTTCACAGTTTCTACTCCCCTTCGTTAAATTATTATTTAATTATAACAGCAGTTTGGTCCGTTTTCAAGTTAATTTTTCTCTAGGTGAAAAATTGTCTCTTGCTTTCGTTCTCTCTAATTAACGTATATATGTACTATATATTCTTTTATCATTTCCATAATTATAAGAGCTAAGCCACTAAAAAATATCAATAGTGAATAGTACTGTACCCTATGCAACATTCGGATTTATAAAAATTTTATTTATCATTTGTGTATATTCCGAAAATAAAACCGATAAAAGCGAACATTACACCAGCAATAGAGGCTATTCTTATCGGTTTTACTGAAAAAGAAGTAAAGCCGTTTAACCAAAGAGATAGTAATTTTTTTAAATTATAATTACCTTTTCATATTAGCTATGTTAGATGCTTAGTTCTTAAGATTCATCCAGCAATATAAGGATAACAACTTTGATATTTTATTATCTCATCTACGACGAATCTTTTAATAGCACCAAAGTTACTAAGCTTGAGTACTTTAGGTTTTTCAACTAAACGTTCTGCCATAATGTCATTTATCTTATTACCAAAATTTTTACTGTTTTTTACTCCATAATCAGTCATAGATACATCAAAACCATTCAGCTTACGCAAAAAGTCGGGAATTACTTTTTCAAAAGCGTAGATATGAAATGTTGGTATAAAATTTCTTTACAAAATAAAAAACATAGGTATTAACCTCCCAAATTTGCCAAGATTTTTACGCCGTTTCACTTGTTAATCTGCGTAAATTGTACTCCAAATAAGCCAGCACTATCTCAGGTACCTTTAAATTTTGACCGATACAAAAACTACCGATATTTCTAATTTGACTTATCCCTGACGTTTTTTATATAGGTATAAGTTATTACTAATTCAGTTGATCAACATCACCTAAAATGTCTTGATAAGGAAATCTTAAAATTTTTCGATATTTTGGATTTAGCGCATTGTTTTTATCATATTTCAATTCTTTTATAGAAAATCCCTCTTATTTTTTGAATCCACCCGATTTGGGTTTTATGACTAGGCAACTTATATCATTTTGTTCACATTCAAAAATATCTTTGCCGTTGTAATAGACTTTATCTGCCAAAACCATTATATGATCTACTTTTACGCACCTTTAGTCAATTTTGACACAGAAAACAAACTCCCTTTATTATCCGCTTAAGTATTTGATTTCAACAATCATACTGTTTTTCGCACCAACTGCAGTTTGCACATTGTAACATATGTCAAGTGTTCTGTCGTTACCATTTCGGTGCACCTATCTTGAATCTGGGGTAACCGTCAAAATTTCATTTTCTTCTTTAAGCATATTGTGTAAGTCTTCAAATTTCTTTTTTCTATACTATAAAATTCTTGCTTCACGGTAATTCGATTATGATTATTTTTCTGGAATTATTTTGTACGAATCTTTGTCACATCTGTCACAACTATTTTGCCTCCGTAAAGTCCTTGTTCTCTCCACATTTCTGAAAATTCATGAAACGTCTGCCTTAATGCCTTTGCATTATCTCTTCGAAAGTTACATATGGTCTCATCATTTGGCTTTAATCCATCCATTAATCACATTACTTCGATGTTTCTACACGTTCCATATCGAAGTTTAGCTGATGAATTTATTCTATTCAAATAGCCATAAATGTACAAATTAAACATTATTCTATGATCATATGGATGACATCCAGTTTTTTACTTAATATTTATTCAATATTTTTCATGTCTAAATGCTCTAATTACATGGCATATGTGATTTTCCCCTACAATATCATCTAAGAAAATTGGGGTTAAACTTATCTGTTGTTTATCTATTCCTATTTTGTATTCCATTGTACTAGTCTTTTCTATTCATTAATCTATTCCTAGTTATACTTCTTTTCGCCTTTTTGCACAGACTGAACTGTACACCGTAAACCCAGCAATCATCTGATGATTTTGAATTTTTGAATCACATTCAGCCCAACCAACTATTCCAATTGCATTTTTGTCAATATATTTCTCACGCATAAGTTGAATTTCCAAGTTTTGAGATATTTTCATTGCCATACCTGCAAAATCTCCATAAAGAACAGGAATATTGCCCGCTGTTGTAGGTTCTGGCATATTTTCTGAAACATAAACTGGCTTGCCCAAAAATTGCCACTCAAAACCCGATGTTATGCCTTTTCCGTAAGCTAAATAGTAGTTGCCGGCTCCGTCCTTTGCTTTGCGAAGCTCAGCAAATACAGCCTTATTCATAATCCACATCGCATTTTTCTGATATTGCTGAGGGACAGCGAGTTGCAAGCTGATTAAATTATCAATTTTCGCAGCATTAGCAGCTGTGTAAGTTGTATTGCCTGTTGCTACTAAGTTTGTCGTTGAAGTCGCACCCGTCATGTGGTTATTCGCGGAACCTGTCCCAACAAGCAATTCCTTTTCCCAAAACTCTGCAAACGCTTGAGCCATTTTGTTCGTCAGAAAATTTGTAACATTGATATCTACATTGTTCAAAAGTTTGCGACTAATGACCGACAAAGCCCCGTGTGAGTAGCCTTTAAGCTCGATGGAAGTAAACTTTCCTTAACCTGCAACAAGCGCTGTGAATTCGTCACCCTGATATGCGACATTTACGTCACCTGTAGGACTGTCAACACCATTATCCGAGCCATAAACCGGAATTTCTAGCGTGTCTTTGGTACTAAACTTCTCAACTTTTTCGTAAATAGGGGAAAGTTCCTTAACTTTTTCAATGATTTTTTTCGCAATAGTCGTTGGAACAATTGCGCCGTTGCTGCCATAGGACATTCCGGGACTAGCAGCCCTTTCTTCACCAGTGATGATGAAGTCAACGAATGCTCTCTCTTCAACTTTTTCTGTTTGATTTTCTGTTTTATCTTCAATTTCGGAATTTTCTTTTTTCTTTTCTTCAATATTCATTTCACGTGCCTCCTCTTCGGCGTTTATTGTTGCATCAATTTCTGTGATGAGCTTTTTTAGCTCATTAAATTTTGCAATTTCGTCTTCTGTTAATGCTCGTTTTTCAAGTTTCGCTGCATTTAAAATGTTCTGCATTTCTTCTTGATTTTCTGCTCGTTTTTCCGTTAAGTATTTTAAGTTCATTTTTTAGTTGCCTCCAATTTGTTTTAAAATTTGTTCATACTCTGAATAATCAATTTTTTGCTCGGTTTCATCAATAATTTTTACTTTAAAATCTTCACCTCTAAATTCTATTTTGAAATTTTTATCAGCGCGTGTTTCAATAGACGTGCCAACATAGCAAGGAATTTTATGCTCATCAATTATCGAGACTTCTACCAAGTTCATTTCATCTACAAAACGTCGTTTTAAGCCATTTTCAAGAGATTCTTCATGTTCCTTTAAAGCCTCAAACCCAAAACTCCAACCTCGAAGTTTTCCTTTTCTAGCTTTTTCAATCACTTCACTATCCGTTATTTTGCAAATTGCCCTAAGACCAATATTATCTTCAAAAAGCTCGATGTTTCCTTGCTTAGTTGAACCTAAAACCCTTGACGGCTCGTGGTTTAAAAGACACAAAACGTTATCGCTCTTTTCAAGTGCTCTTTGAAAAGTTTTCGGACTGATTTGCTCAACAAATTTTTCTCCGTTGTCATCTAACATTGGCCTAGAATCCCTCGCAATTGCATTAACATAACCGTTCAACAAAATGCTGTCATTCCTGATTTCTATTAGCAAATGAAAACCTCCTTTCTCATTAAAGCTCAACCCCATAGACGTTCTTCCAGGCCTCTGCCGGATAGCTATTTACACTGCCATAATTTGCATCGAATGCTTTGTTCCATCCTAAACCAGCGCTCAAACAATACTTTTTCAAATTTTGCCAGCTATATTTTCGGCCAGTTTCAAGTTCTACTTTTTTCACAGTCGCATAAGACATTTCAAGGTCTAGTTTGACTTTTAATTTTTCAGCTTCTTTTGATTTTACACTTGCCGTTGCCATCGCAGTGGCCTCCCGGCGACTCCCTATCCAGCTCTTTTCACGAATTGCTTTTTGTGCTTCTTTTTCCGCAAGTTCACGGCGCTCCACTTCATCTGCATACATACGCAAAGCTTCCGGGTATGTCTGGGGAACATTTAATCTTAGTTGTTTTTCCATGTCATCGAATTTCTTTATATACGCCCTTTTAAAATCGTTGTAGCCTGTATAATTCATAACTAGCAAAATGAAGGCGTTTTTATCCAGCAAATATTCTTTGTATTTGTTTCCCTGACTCGTCATAAATTCACGCTCGGAAAATTCTCCTACCTGTTAAAACGTCCTCTATTTTCCTTAGCACGTCCTTATGTTCCTTTTCCAAACCAATCGCTATATCACGGCTCCCAACTAACAATTTTCCATTTTCGTTTTTGATGTTTACTTTTATTAATTCATTCATGAATGTTCCCTCCATTTTTATTTTCTATATTGGTAATTTGATTCGTGTTTGGCGTATAGACTTCTTTTGTCACTGGATTGAACAGTACATCTTGAAGTCCCAATTTGATGAAGTTAAGCCCCAGAGGCTCTAGATTTTCTAAATATCTGACCTCATCTATTTGCATTAGATTTGATTCTAAAGCGGTTTTATAGGCTTCAAATCGAGTTTTAATATCACCTTTGATAATTTCTTTTGTGTCGAAGGCAAAATAAAAAACGCCACGTTCGCTCTGCTCACATGGTGTCCCCATTCGGGCTGACGGCTTACGCCGCCTCTTCTCATTCTCGAGGAGTAAGTCTCTGTTCAATGCACATTCAAATGTTGCCAGAATCGGCATAATAGCTGTCTTTACGAATGTTTCCCAGTCCCAATTTGTAGGCACACCGAAAATCTCTAAAATCGAATCTGACATCGATTTTTTGCTTTCATTCAGCTGCATTTCTACGCTGGTGTTACTGGCTTCTTGGAACGACAACCCATCGTTTAAAATTATGACGTTTTCGTCGTTGTTGGAATAGAATTTATACCACGCAGCTTTTAGCGCATCGGTGGCTTCTTTAGTTAACCGATTTTTCGCGTTTATAAAACCCTTTTTGTTGCCTCCGGTTGAAATGAGATTTTGCTCAAACTTAAGCGTTGTATATGCAACTTTTAAGAGTTCACCGTTTTCATCAACAACACCATTACCACGCGCTCCGTCTTTGGTCGCACGCAATATTTTTAAGAATTCAAATGGTTTATATGATTTGCCCTGGATTAAAATGTTATAGTCTTTAAAAATTGGGTCAAAGTTCTGATTTTTCGTGACGTTTTTGCTGTCCACGTAGTGCAGCGACTTAACCGAATTTCGCTGCTTATTTATGTAAGCATAAGCACCGCCATTTAGCAAATAATCCCGGACTAAAGCCTTTTTAAACTGTGCTCCGTCAAGTGTATCTTTCGTGTCCTCGTTGAGCAAATCACAGCGCTGGTCAAAAATCTCGACCGTTTTACGCTTCCCGTCAGCAATTTCTTCTCGATAAAGTTTTATCGGAATCATTGACACGGTTTCAGAAATTAAGTTCACACACCTTGCTACCGCTGAAATGTTTATACTCTGCTCATATTTGTTTAAAGCGGGGTTTCCAAAAGGCAAATCCCTTTGAGTCGTTTAGGTGGGGGGTGTGAAGGGGGCGGAATCGAAATCCGCCCCATAGGTTTTTTTGTGCCGACTTTTTTCACGAAAAAAGCGGCGTATTCCCCGTTTCATAAACTTTATAATTTGCATCTGGAAACGTTTTTTTACTTCAGCCCACGCATACGGCCAGGACAGGTAAGATAACCCATTTTTCTTCTCTACATGGTCGTTTACATTAACTTCAAATAATGTCTCAAACACTGATTTTTCCATTTTAAGTTTCACCTCGACTCTTCAAATCATGATATTCTAAGTCTGCACGTTCGGCTTCATAATCTGGCAGTTCAGCCGTAAATTTGAAATGGATGTCAAGGCAATCTTTGCAGCAATAAAAACCATTTAGAACATAATAATCCTCACCCTCACATATGTCTTCTTCGCAAAAAAAGCATTTTAAAACGGGGATAGCCTCGTTATCCGGTGGTGTAAGATAAGCTTTTTCAATTGATTCCATTATTTGTCCTCCATATTTTGTTTTAATTTTTTACAAATAACTTTGAACGCATCAAGTGTTTTTCTCTCAAGGTTTCTTAATTCATCTGCCTGCTTTAAATTAATCACTATTAAAATAAAAATTACTATCAATAAAAATATTTGCATATGTTTTTCACTCCTTCATTTTTTGTAACAAAAAAAGACACCTAATCGGTATTCAATACCATTTAGATGTCTTTTTTAATGTAATCTTGTTGCTGCCTTTTAGCACTTGAAAATTTCATATATTTTTCCGGTTTACACGTCTTATGCTTGCAAATCAACTTTTGATAAAAAATTAAAGCTTTTCTTTGCTTTTAAACTTTTTGAGGGAATAACAAAACCCCCATCTTACGGGGGTTCTCTGGCTCCCCCTGTTGGATTTGAACCAACGACAACTCGGTTAACAGCCGAGGGCTCTGCCACTGAGCTAAGGAGGATCATACAGTTTTTTCACTTTTTTTCTTTTACTTTTTGTTCATCCTCACTAATCTCAGTTTTCACTTTTTCCGGTATGTTACCACACCGTTCGCTCTGCCACTGAGCTAAGGAGGATTATTTACCTTTACCTATTTTGAATATTTCCATTTTCCATACATGAAAAATGTTGGCATTTCCCTATTTTCCCAGATCGTCTCCAATCTAGTATCTTCGGCACCATTGAGCTTAACTTCCGTGTTCGGTATGGGAACGGGTGGACCCTCAATGTCATCAACACCAACTTCTCTTCCTCACTATTTTTATCTTACCACATTTATTCCTTTTTATCAATACTTTTTCTTCATCTTTTTTCCTTGGTGACTCGTACGGGAATCGAACCCGTGTTTCCGGCGTGAGAGGCCGGTGTCTTTACCGCTTGACCAACGAGCCTTCCCTCGTCTTCTTTCTCTCGCCTTTTCCTTTGGTGCACCATCAGGGACTCGAACCCGGGACACCCTGATTAAGAGTCAGGTGCTCTACCATCTGAGCTAATGGTGCTCATCCTTCTGTTCTTTCTCTTCCCCTTCGAGGGCTTTGCACCTTCCTTACTTTCAGTAAATCCTCTTTTTAAATATACTCACCGTTTTTTCTTCCCTCGAACTTTAATCTCTGTTTTTTCTCTATTTTTATTCCTTAACAGAAATTTACCCTCAGGACTTTTCAACTACAAATATACTTTTAGTCTTTACTTAAAGTAATTTACTAGAAGTTTACTGACACTCTACATATACTAACAGTTTTTTCTCCTTCAGAATTTATTCTCACATTTTTTAATCTTTAATTTTCTCTTCTCGAAATTTACTCTTCGGATTTTTCCCTGCCAATATACTTCTTGTCACGTCAGCACCCTCAAAACTGAATAAAAACTCTGCTTCTCCAAAATTACTTGTGGTCAAGCCCTCGACCTATTAGTACTGCCTAGCTCAATGCGTTACCACACTTACACTCGCAGCCTATCTACCTTCTAGTCTTAAAGGGGTCTTACTAGCTTCTCGCTATGGGATATCTTATCTTGAAGTCGGTTTCACGCTTAGATGCTTTCAGCGTTTATCCGTTCCGCACTTAGCTGCCCAGCTATGCCACTGGCGTGACAACTGGTGCACCAGCGGTGCGTCCATCCCGGTCCTCTCGTACTAAGGACAGCTCTCCTCAAATATCCTTCGCCCACGACAGATAGGGACCGAACTGTCTCGCGACGTTCTGAACCCAGCTCGCGTACCACTTTAATCGGCGAACAGCCGAACCCTTGGGACCGAATACAGCCCCAGGATGTGATGAGCCGACATCGAGGTGCCAAACCTCCCCGTCGATGTGGACTCTTGGGGGAGATCAGCCTGTTATCCCCAGGGTAGCTTTTATCCGTTGAGCGACGGCATTTCCATTCACATACCGCCGGATCACTAACTCCAACTTTCGTTACTGCTCGGGCCGTCACCCTCGCAGTTAGGCTAGCTTTTGCGTTTACACTCAGAGGCACGGTTTCCGTCCGTGCTGAGCTAACCTTTGAGCGCCTCCGTTACCTTTTCGGAGGCGACCGCCCCAGTCAAACTGCCCACCTGACAATGTCCCCCGACCGGATTCACGGCCGCAGGTTAGAATTCCAGAAACCTAAGGGCGGTATCCCAACATCGACTCCACACAAGCTGACGCTCATGTTTCCCAGTCTCCCGCCTATCCTGTACATAGATTTCCGAAACCCAATATCAGGCTACAGTAAAGCTCCATGGGGTCTTTCCGTCTTGCCGCAGGTAACCGGCATCTTCACCGGTACTACAATTTCGCCGGGTGGGTAGTTGAGACAGTGCCCAGATCGTTACACCATTCGTGCGGGTCGGAACTTACCCGACAAGGAATTTCGCTACCTTAGGACCGTTATAGTTACGGCCGCCGTTTACCGGGGCTTCAATTCGGAGCTCTCACTCCTCCTCTTAACCTTCCGGCACCGGGCAGGTGTCAGCCCCTATACTTCATCTTTCGATTTGGCAGAGACCTGTGTTTTTGCTAAACAGTCGCCTGGGCCTATTCTCTGCGGCTCTTTCGAGCACTCCTTATTCCGAAGTTACGGAGTCAATTTGCCGAGTTCCTTAACTACCCTTCTCCCGCTGGCCTTAGAATTCTCTTCCTGTCCACCTGTGTCGGTTTGCGGTACGGGCATCTGTTTCTATACGCAAAGCTTTTCTCGCCTTCAGCTAAGTGTGCTTCCCTACTCTAATTTCGGTCCCTTACGCCCGGGTCAACCAACGCCCGGGTCACACCCTTTTGAAGTGTCCCTTTGCTTAAATTACAGATGGTTACGGAATATCAACCGTATGTGCATCGGCTACGCCTTTCGGCCTGACCTTAGCTCCCGACTTACTTGGAGCGGACGAACCTTCCTCCAAAAACCTTAGACTTTCGGCCATTAAGATTCTCACTTAATTCTCGCTACTTATTCCGGCATTCTCACTTCTGTATAGTCCACCGCCGCTTTCGCTACGACTTCTCCCCATACAGAACGCTCTCCTACCATACATTAGATGTATCCCAAGCTTCGGTGTATAGTTTAGCCCCGTTAAATTTTCGGCGCAGAGTCACTCGACCAGTGAGCTATTACGCACTCTTTTAATGAGTGGCTGCTTCTAAGCCAACATCCTGGTTGTCTGTGCAATTCCACATCCTTTTCCACTTAACTATACTTGGGGACCTTAGCTGTGGGTCTGGGCTGTTTCCCTTTTGACAATGAAACTTATCTCCCACTGTCTGACTCCTGAAAAACGATTATCCGGCATTCTTAGTTTGATAAGGTTCAGTAACCTCTCGGCCCCTAGCCAATTCAGTGCTTTACCTCCGGTAATCTATTTCAAGGCTAGCCCTAAAGCTATTTCGGAGAGAACCAGCTATCTCCGGGTTCGATTGGAATTTCTCCGCTACCCACAGTTCATCCGCTACCATTTCAACGGGAGTCGGTTCGGTCCTCCATAAAGTTTTACCTTTACTTCAACCTGACCATGGGTAGGTCACCCGGTTTCGGGTCGAATACAACCGACTTCATACGCCCTATTCAGACTTGCTCTCGCTGCGGCTTCACACCTTAAGTGCTTAACCTCGCCGGTTACATTCACTCGCCGGACCATTCTACAAAAGGTACCCGATCGCTCTTTGATGAGCTTTCGGTGCTTGTAAACACAAGGTTTCAGGTTCTTTTTCACTCCCCGTCAGGGGTACTTTTCACCTTTCCTTCACAGTACTTCTTCACTATCGGTCACCGAGTAGTATTTAGGCTTGGAGGATGGTCCCCCCGTATTCCCACCGGGTTTCACGTGTCCGGCGGTACTCTGGATACAGATGGCTGCTCAGGCTTTTCGTGTACAGGACTCTCACCTTCTTCGGTTGGACTTCCCATTCCATTCCACTAAACCTTTACAATGCCGTATTCTGTCCGAACCCCGAAAGTATTACTACTCTCGGTTTGGCCTCTTCCGCGTTCGCTCGCCACTACTTACGGAATCTCAGTTGATTTCTCTTCCTCGCCCTACTTAGATGTTTCAGTTCAGGCGGTTCCCCTCATATACCTATGTATTCAGTATATGATGACAAGACTTTCCTCTTGCCGGATTGCTCCATTCGGAAATCTGCGGATCAAAGCCCACTTACGGCTCCCCGCAGCTTATCGCAGTTAGTCACGTCCTTCTTCGGCTCTCGGTGCCAAGGCATTCCCCTTGTGCTCTTTGTAGCTTGACCATTATGAGATATCTTTGGTTCTTCTTTTCTTGTAATGTTAATTACTCTTTTCGCAGTTTAATAAGCCTTTAGTTTATTTATAACTAATCTTCTTATTACCCTTAAGCTTAATTGTAGTATTTTTTACCTATGGTTTACGCATTCAAATTATCATTTGAGTTTGTTTACCTGTATAACTAATACTTTTCTCGCTTTATCTGCTTCTTTATTCAGTTTTCAAGGTGCTTTGAAGAGTTGATTGATATTTCAATCCGCTCTTCTTTGGTGGGCTTAAGTGGACTCGAACCACCGACCTCACGCTTATCAGGCGTGCGCTCTAACCGGCTGAGCTATAAGCCCATATTGGTTTGGCTCGTTATTTCTTAAGCCGTTGTTGAAAAGCTGTTGCTTTTCATGGTGGAGATAAGCGGGATCGAACCGCTGACCCCCTGCTTGCAAAGCAGGTGCTC
>OLPF01001084.1_pt1 | contig 24578 bp, 31 predicted proteins | sample 1673121 | NCBI WGS metagenome assembly OLPF01 (sample SAMEA3136756, study PRJEB25190) | human gut metagenome
CCTCTCTGTTATTTAAAAATGTTTCCATAACAATGCAGAAATCAGCGTTGTACATGGCTTCCGTATCTTGACCATCACAACCATAAGGGGACAGATAAAAGACGAGCTTGACGAAATTATCAAGGCTTCCTACACCTACAAAGATTTTTGGAGGATACTGAAACAGCGAGGATATGAGGTTAAGCGTGATGTAAAGTATGTTGCATTAAAACCTGCCTATTCTCAAAGGTATATTCGGCTTAAATCACTTGGAGAAAATTACAGCGAGGAATCGATACAGAGGCGTATTGCTATGGCGAGGAATGGCATAAGGGCGTTAGATAAGCCTGCTCCTGATTATAATGAGTGGATGAAAAAATATGAGCCTACAAAACTGCATGGATTTAAAGCATTGTATTTTCATTATCTGTACATCTTCGGAAAGATACGCAAAAAAGAAACACCGCAGAGAGTTTCTTTTTATATGCGTGAGGAGCTAATAAAATTTGACCGTTATCAAAAGCAGTTCCATTTTTCTGATTGATAAAGATATTGAAACTGTCGAACAGCTACAAACCTTCAAGAAAAACGCAGAAAACAAAATATCAGAGTTGACGCTTAAACGCAGTAGGCTGTATAGCAAACCCGACACAAAGTCTGTAATTGAGGAAATCAATAATGAACTGCGTGAGCTACGGAAGGATGTTAGAACCTGTAACAATATTTTTGAGGATGCCGAGCATATCAGAGAACATACAAATTATGTTTCTCGACTTGAGCAAGAGGCAAAGAATACATCTAAAATCAAACACAAGACAATAATGGAAAAATAATACATAATATTTGTAATTTTACCCTGATTGCACAAAAAGTAATCAGGGTATTTGTCTGTAATATAGAAAATAAAAATGTTGCTCAAAATCAGTTGACTTATTTACGGTTTTGCGGTATAATTTATAATGTATAATTGTATTTAATCTTGATGATGTGAGGCTTTGAAATGATTACTGAAAAAATCGGCAATCGAATAAGGGAATTAAGAAAAGAAACGGGATTAAGCCAAGAGAAATTTGCGGCAAAAATCGGTATGGACAGAACATACTTTGCAAGCGTTGAGTTGGGCAAGAGAAATATATCCATTGTAAATCTTGAGAAAATTGCTGACGGGCTAAATGTCAGTCTTGCCGAACTGTTTCGTAATGTTTGAGAAAGGAGGTGCCAACAAATGAATGTTGTTATAAATAATGAAAACTATAAAACATCACTTATAAATAATAGGCGATATTTGGGTAACAAGTATAAGTTGTTACCGTTCATAACAAAAGTTGTAAGTGAGGAATGTGGAGATATACAGTCTCTTGCTGACATTTTTGCTGGCACCGGTGCTGTATCCTCTGCGTTTACAGATAAAATTATTATCACAAATGATTTAATGTATAGTAATTATATTTGCAATTACGCTTGGTTTGGAAGCGAAATATATAATCAGCAAACAATCATAGATTATGTGGTATATTATAACTCGCTCTCTGAAATAAAGGACAATTATATGACAGAAAACTTTTCAGATACCTATTTTAGCCATGATGATTGTGCTAAAATAGGATTTATCAGAGAAGATATTGAAAAGAATTATATAAATAAAAATATAAACGACAGAGAACGAGCAATTTTGATTACTTCACTTTTGTATGCTATGGATAAAATTGCAAAAACTTGCGGACATTATGACGCATACAGAAAAGGTGCTGAATTTGATAAAGAGTTGGAGCTATTGGTGCCTTTGGCAGAGGTGCATAATAATCCGAATAATAGATGTTATAATGAGGATTCTAATCATTTGGTTAAGCGACTTAATGCTGATTTAGTGTATATAGATCCGCCGTATAATTCAAGACAGTATTGCGATGCATATCATCTGCTTGAAAATGTCGCACGATGGGAGAAACCGGAGGTTTTCGGTGTAGCAAAAAAAATGGATAGAACAAAATTAAAGAGTAAGTATTGTACAAGAAGTGCGACATCGGCATTTGAAGAATTAATAGATGGTATTAATGCAAAGTATATATTATTATCATACAATAATATGGCTGAAAAGGGTAATGACCGTTCAAATGCAAAAATATCAGATGAGGATATTTTGAGAATTTTAGGGAAGAAAGGCATTGTCAAAGTGTTTTCAGAAAGCTATAAGCCGTTTACAACGGGTAAATCGGATATTTCTGAAAACGAAGAACGTCTTTTCTTATGTACAGTATCGAATTAAGGAGCAAAGCAAAATGATACAATCACCATTAAATTATACAGGAGGTAAGTTCAAGTTATTGCCTCAAATATTGCCTCGGTTTCCCAAAAACATTAAGACATTTGTTGACTTGTTTTGTGGTGGTTGTAATGTTGGAATAAATGTAGAATGTAAAAGTGTTATATACAATGATTTGGATGAAAATCTTTTGTATCTATATAATACTTTCAAAAACTTGGATAAACAATCTGTATTTGAATGGATATATGAAATTATTGGCAAATATGAGTTATCTCTTGTGAGTAAAAACGGTTATGACTACTATAAATGTGAAAGCAGCAAAGGGTTAGGAAATTATAATAAGGAAAAATTCTTAAAGTTACGGAATGATTTTAACGAAAAAAAGAAAAAAGGAAACTATGATTACTATTACTATGTAATGCTATATGTAATCATAGTTTATGCATTCAACAATCAAATAAGATTTAACAGCAACGGAGAATTTAATCTCCCGGTCGGAAAGCGTGACTTTAATAAAAAGATGCAGCAAAAGTTATCAGATTTTATTGATAAGATAAAGGAACAGGATTGTCAATTCACATGTCTTGATTTCCGGAAATTTAACATTGATATTCTTGGAAACAATGATTTTGTATATGTTGACCCCCCGTATTTAATTACTTGCGCCACATATAATGAACAAGGCGGTTGGTCTGAAACAGACGAAAAAGATTTGTTGCAATTTTTGGATAAATTAAATGCACACAATTTACGATTTGCTTTGTCAAATGTTTTACGGAGCAAGGGAAAAGAAAATACGATATTGATAGAGTGGCTAAAAAAAAATAAAGATAAATACAAGGCTATAAATTTGGATTATAGTTATTCAAATTCAAATTATCAGACAAAGGATAAGACGTCAAATAGCGAAGAAGTCTTGATAATTAACTATTAAGGAGGGGCGAAATGACCACAAATATACCATATAAGAGCTTTTGCTGGGGATTAGGTACAACAAGTTTCCGAACAAAAAATTTCAATAAAACCATTGAAAAACAGTTGGATTTATTAGATGAATTTTGGGATCGCCCGGAGAATAAATATGAAACTTGGACAAGCAATAATGTTCTACAGTCAAAATACTATGATTTTATGAAAGAAAAAGGGTTTATTATCGGGAACGCTAATAACAAGCCAAAGGATGCAAGGGAGAAAACATCCGGTTTGGTGGATATAGGCTTGATTAATACTGAAAGAAAAATCACATCAGCAGGTCGTGTTCTACTTGAAATAAGTAAAGCAAATGATTTTTCAACAGATAATATGCTCCAGATACCAAAAGACAGCTACATATATTTAAAGCAGTTGTTAAAGACATATAATGATGTAAATGGTAAATGTGTTCGTCCTTTTGTTGTGCTTTTGTATGTCCTTTCAAAAGTAGAATATCTTTCTCTTGAAGAATTTACATATCTTTTGCCGCTGTGTACAGATAAAGATAATACCGAATTTATTGTCGAACACATAATGAAATTGCGTAATTCGGCTGCATCAATAGACAGCATTATTGTGGATAGATTGATGGCTATGGACAACTATAGGTCTGGGCTGGAACTGTTGTTAAAAAGTAAAGTCGATGAAGAAATTATTTGCACCATTGGAATGAATAGAAAAAGCAGAAGTTATGATAAACCATATTTTCAGCTTTATAAAGAATTATATGATGTGTTTGTAAGTCACGATAACAATGCAATAATAGAAGTGTTCAAAGCAACGAAGAAAATAAATATAGGTAAGTTTTGGAGAGCGTATTTGTTTAACACATCTTCTGAGAAAGCAATAGCTAATAATCCCGAAATACATCTTAGTACAACGCTTTTTGCCAATGCCAGAACAGAGGATGAATTTAAAAGAGCATTTTATACTGTTATGCACTTATTCAAGGCAAAAGCCACATTATCAGATTATTTGGATTTGAACAGAAGATATATTAAAACAACAGATATTATATTATTTGAAGATGATACTGTAAAAGTAGATATTGTGCCAAAACAGTTTTTTAATTCTGTGATGGACAAACTTTATAAAATAGCATTTACATCTTCAGAATGTCTGTATGATGATTGTACACTTGAAGAAATAGATAGCAGTCTTGTGTTCGAGGAAAAAACTATCGTTGAGGGCATTAACAGAGAATTGGGTACAAGCATTACAAAGATGTCCGAAGCGTACACAATTTTGGAAGAAAACCGTTATCGAAGGTTACAACATCTTATTGACAGCAAATTTACTGATGATAAGATTGTGACACTTCTTGATTTGTTTGAAATACGAGACGATGCAGAAATCAATAATATGGTAACAGATAACGCAGATATACCTACAATCTTTGAATATGTGCTCGGTATTCTGTGGTATAAGGCAAGTGAAAGAAAAGGCAAAATTCTCGATTATATGAAACTGTCGCTCGACGCTGATTTATTACCTAAAACGCACGCAGCAGGCGGTGAAGCTGATATTGTTTACAAGTATGAAAGTACAGAATATTATCCCGAACATACGCTGCTGCTTGAAGCAACGCTTGCAGACGGTACAAACCAACGCCGTATGGAAATGGAGCCTGTTTCAAGACATTTAGGACAGCATCTCATAAGGACAGGCAACATGAATTCATACTGTGTGTTTGCAACTAATTACTTAAATATAAATGTCATTGCAGATTTCAGGGGTAGAAAAAATATGCCGTATTATGATCCGAATGACTACGAAAATTTTGTTGGTGGTATGAAAATAATACCGCTACAAACAAGAGAATTGAAAAATATTATAGCAAATAATATAACATATAGTGAACTTTATCCAATATTTGATGAGGCTTATGATTCAGCATTGCCTCCTCATGAATGGTATGAGCAATGCATAAATAACAAATTATAATTTCACAGTTCTATAAGGCTATAAATAATTAAATTTATTTTTACATAAAATAGTTGTAGCTTTATAGGAGGTGAAAGAATGAGAAAGGTGATAAAAATGAAAGGCTTTGATTCTACTACTTATTCAGTTAATGATTTTTTAGAATGGCATGAAAGAAAACAATTGGTATTATCTCCAAAATTCCAAAGACGTTCTGTATGGAAAGATGTTGCGAAATCTTTTTTAATAGATAGTATTTTAAGAGAAAAGCCGTTGCCTAAAATATTTATCCGTCAAATAACAGACATTAAAAATCGTACTACAATCAGAGAAGTTGTTGATGGACAGCAAAGATTAAGAACAATAATGGACTTTATTAACGATGGCTTTAAAGTTAAAAGAGTTCATAACAAAGAACATGGGGAAAAATTTTTCTCACAATTGGATGAAGAAGCACAGAGCGTTATATTAACATATAAATTTTCAGTTGACACATTAATTGGCGTTGAGGATAGTGATATAATGGATATTTTTGCTCGATTAAACACTTACACAACGCCTCTTAATAAGCAAGAGTTGATTAATGCTGAGTTTTACGGATATTTTAAACAACTTGTGTATGGGGTAAGCTATAAATACAACAAATTTTGGATAGACAATAAAGTTTTCACAGAATACCAAACTATGAGAATGAATGAAGTTGAACTTACTGCCGACTTGTTTATTGCATTTATAGATGGAATTCAAAATAGAAAAGCTGTAAAAAGTTATTATAAAAACTTTGATGATAATTTTGAAAATAGAGAAGAATTAGAAGAAAGATTTGATGAGGTTGTAACTTTAGTAACCAAGATTTTTGGTGACAGTTTGAAAAAGTCTAAATTTAGAAAGCCTGCTCTATTCTATTCTATGTTTTTGGCTTTGTATAATATAAAATATGATATTTCAAACATAGATAATATGACTCATATAAGTGATATAACGGATAAAATAATATCAAAATTAAAAATCTGTTTTGATAGAATTGAAGAAACTATCAACTCAGAGTTTGATACTTTGTCAAAAGAACAGTTGGAATTTGTAACCTCTATATCAAGAGCAACGTCTGACACAGAATCAAGAAAAACAAGGACTAAATACATTATCAAAGAGATAGGAAAAGCTCTTTCTGAATAAGGTGGGCTTTTATCATGAAATCTATTACAGATATATACAACGAATTCAAACAAACATATGATGATACTAATGATGTGTTAGCAGATTCTAATTTTTTGTATCAGAATCAAGCAAAAATAGATAGCACGGTATTTAGTGATAAGATTTATTACTATGTAATTGAGCATTGTTTCATGCGAATATACCTAGCATGGGAAAATTTTATTGAAAGTGCATTTAAACTGTACTTGTGCGATAGCAAAGATATGCAAGGAAATAACTATGTTAGGTACGCAACACCTACGGATGAAGAGCACGCTTATAATTTACTTAAAGGGACAAAACAGTATCCTGATTGGACTAATATAGGAGATATAAACACATTATCAAATATGTTTTTTGAAAATTCAGGACCGTTTAATCTTTTAAATAGCAATCCAATTGAATTACAGCATATGAAAACGATAAGAAATAGAATTTCTCATATATCCGAGAAAAGTGTTCGTAATTTTAACAATTTGACAAATGCTCAAATAGCAATAACAGGATTGTCGGCAGCAGAATTTCTATCTCAATATAAAGATGTGAACTTATCATACTATTCTTTTTATACTGATATATTATTGTCATATGTTGAAGCTATTTGTAACAAATAGTCCTACATAAAAAGTAATATATAGTAATCAGCAGTCCTGCGCAAATAGCACACAAGCAATAAACACACGCAAAAACCCCGTAAAATAAGGATTTTTTAGAAGCAGGAAATTCTCAAAGAGATAACTTTTCTTCCGGTTCGGTCTTCAAGCGGTTTACGGAAACAGTATTTTCCGCTCGGCCGTTTGTCCGCTGTTTATTTGTGAGTAAAGGAGTTTGAATTATGGCACTTAAAGATGAGTGGAAAGAAACCGGAAAAGATATCGGTCATGCTTTCAAAAGTCTCGGAAAGACGCTGATTCGCTCCGCTTCCAAAGGCGTTGAAGCCGCTGAAAAGTGGGCGAATGAAGAAGAAGGATCGCATAACGAAGAGAGCAAAACGCCGGAAGACGATCATACCGGAGACGATAAATAATCCGATTGACCGTCCGTATCCGATTTTATGAAAAACACGGGGCTGTGAAAAACGGCTCCGTTTTTTTTCGTTTATAATACCAATTCCGCGAATGCGTATTGACATACGCGATGGCCGATAGTATAATAACCTTTAGTATGACGGCATGGTTTACTGTTATGAGCATTTCAAATCATGAAAGGATGTATTAAAATGAAAAAGTATCTGAACATTTCGTTTGTCTATGCAATAGCCGCCATGACGGGAGGCGTTTTTTACAGGGAGTTCACAAAATGGAACGGCTTTGAAGGCGTGACTGCTCTCGGAAAAGTCCACACGCATCTGTTTTTGCTCGGTATGACGGTTTTTCTCATCGTTTCGCTTTTCGCGGCGCACAACGATCTGAAAAAACATAAAACTTTCAAAGTGTTCATGTGGGTCTATAACATCGGAGTCGTTCTGACCGCCGCAATGCTCGTTGCCAGAGGCGTCCCGCAGGTTCTTTCGGCGTCGCTGTCCTCTTCCGCAAGCGCCGCAATATCGGGTATCGCGGGAATAGGTCATGCTCTGACCGGCACAGGGATCATACTTTTGCTTGTTTCGCTGAAAAAAACCGCAAAAAAATAAGGTGTAGTTATACGCAAACGTTCTTTATTCCATGTGAAAAAGCGTACCCTGCTTGCAATTGCGGGATGTGTATGGCTGATCGCAGGAATCAATGTGGCAAGGCTCGGAATTATTTCGTACATGCGGCTCGACCGTATTTCATATGTCCATATACTGCTTTCTCTCGCCGTCTTCTGCGCTTTCGGATTTATGTTTTACAAAATGAGCATGAAACACACGAAGAGAATAAAAGGTTACAGGGAAGAATACAAACCCGTATGGAAGTTTTTTGAGCTGAAATCCTATATCATCATGGCGGTTATGATGGGCGGCGGTATATGGCTCCGCTCGTCGGGACTCGCTCCCGAGGTGTTCATCGCCGTGTTTTATACGGGACCGGGCTGTGCTCTTGCTCTTGCCGGGGTTTTGTTCCGGATAATGTTTTTTGTATATAAGAAAACTGCGAAAGAGCCCGAAAAAGGGGAGTAGGAATAAAGAAGAAATCGGACCGTGAAAACGGCGGCTGATCTGTCGCCGCTTTCACGGTCCGTTTTATATTTCGATTATTATGTTTCGGCAGAAAACAAATCTTTTTACACCGAAAATCATCGTGCTTTATCTGATCTTTCTTCCTTCAAGATAGAAACGCTTGTCCTGAGCGTGTCCCATTGAGAATGTCTTCCGGGGAAGAACGCCGTCGAGAATGATCGTTTTGAAAAGTTCGTTTTTTGATACGGGCGGAAGAAGAAAACCGACGCATCCGCGTTCTCCGCAGAGTTTTTCGACCACATCGTCCCCGTGAATGTAATCGATCGTTCCGTCTTCTTTTTTCAGGTAGTCGTCAAGAAAGGACTGAAGCGAACCGACGGCAAGATTGGATTTTTCGGGCGCAACGGAGACATATTGCTTTCCGCTTCCCGTAAGCATGACGAATACTTGTCTGTCTTCGGTGTTTTCAGACTTATCGGCGGAAATCTTTATATCGCTGAAATACCCTGCGAGAGCCGCGGTCATCCTTGCGGCGTCCGCTCCGAAAACAACTCTGTGTATCGGCTCGAAATTCAGAGAGTCGTCGTGCAGATTGACGATCTCGACGAGCGCATAGCGCGCCGGGTGATTTTCAGCCTCTTCCGGCGAGAGTCCTTTTTTTATCTGCTCCCAGCATGATTTTGCGGCGGCGAGGGAATGATTTCCGTCTCCTATGGCGAATACGAGCGGTTTCCTGTTTTTGAAGCCGTATTTTTTGTTGAAAACGTACCTGCTTCCGAGCCTGTCGAGAGCCTTCATTGCGGTTTGCGCCGCATCCGTGCGAACGATCCAACCTTTGACATGTCCGCTCCCGTGCATGAGATCGAAGTCGTAAAGTTTCGCGAAATCCGAGCTTTTTTCCGTCAGCGGTTCGATGACGGTCCGTTCGGGGTCGTCGATAAGAACCATGACGTGAGGAAATTCGATCGGCGCGTTCTTTCTTATCTCAACGCGCGGCGGAAGTCTGTCGATGACCGTTCCTTCTGTCGCGCGAACAAGCGTTTTTGAACCTTTTTCATACGAATAGTCTTCGAGGTCAAGTTTGCCGATAAGCCCTTTCCTGACAGAACCGTCGGAAAGCGTTCTTTCCAGATAAATAAAACTGTTGACGACCGTTTTGAATTTCCCCGTATCGAGGTTTTCGCGCATTTTTTCGTTGACTTCTTCGATCCGTCTTTCTTTTCCGCGTTTTGTAAGATATATCTCGGGAAGCGTCATTGAAAGCGTTGAAGGCGCGTCACCGACGAGTTTTTTTGTCTTTTTCCAATAGTTCTCGTCCGAGGTGTATTGATCACATGCAACGACCGCCCATTTCATATATTCAAGTCCGTCCGCGGGCAGCAGAATGTCCGCCGGGGTAAATGTTTTCATTTTTCCGAAGCCTCCGTGTTCTGTTTTTGGGGAAGCAACATTCCCTGTATATAGATTGTATCATATCCGCATCCGTATTTCAAGACGTGCATAAAAATTTCGTAAAAAAACCGACCGCCGTGCGGCGGTCGGCAAAAAGAAAAGAAAAAAGAGTATTACGCCGGATCTCGTGAAAGAATGTTGCGCTCCTTCCGCGATGAAACGCTGACCTCGGCAAAGGGAGTAGGCATCAATCTCTTGATGTGTTTCATGGTCATATTATAAACGAAAAAAGGGAATATGTAAAGGGGTTTTTGGCTCAAATCGTTCGACAAAGTTCGCGTTTTCGGCATGATATCCGCAGCCCTTCGGACGATTAAATACATTTTCGGGGTTGCAATTTATATATATTTATGGTATAATGACTGGAACACACTTGGGGGAAAAAACATGAAGATTGCAATTATAAGCGCCATGCGTTCCGAGATCGAAGCCGTGATCGCCCTTCTCGAAAACGCTGAAAAAAAGACCGTGAGCGGATCGGATATTTATTCGGGGACATATTTCGGCAACGAGATCATCTGCGCCGTCAGCGCGGAAGGCAAGGTCAATGCCGCCGTTTGCACCCAGTCCGTTATTCTTCTGTATAACCCGGACGCCGTCATCAATCTCGGCGTCGGAGGCGGTATAGATACGTCGCTGAACCCCGGAGATGTCGTTGTTGCGACATCGGTCGTTCAGCATGACTACGACTGTGAAAAACTCGGATATGAAAAGGGCAGAGTTTGTAATTTTGAAGTTCCGCAGATGAAGTGCGACGAAAAGATATGCGAAAAACTGTTCGCCTGCGCCGAGGCTGTCGGTGGCTTTAAGGTGTTGAAGGGTATAGTTGCGACGGGAGATCAGTTCATCAGTTCGACTGCTGTCGCCCGAAGAATACGCGAGGAGTTCGGCGCCGCCGTCGTTGAAATGGAGGGTGCCGCCGTGGGGCAGACATGCGTGCTGAACGGCGTTCCTTTCGGAGTGGTTCGCGCCGTGTCCGACAGCGGAGACGATTCCGCCTTCGGAAGTTTTCGCGAATTCCTCGACTTCGCCGTGGGGAACTCCGTCGCGATCGTAAAAAGATTTCTTGAAAGCTGAGGCGATAGAATATATATGGGAAAATCAGGCAAAAGAGAAGGTTTCCTTTTAGGCGCGCTGATGCTTTCGTTTTCGGGTCTGCTCGTAAAGATCTCGGGACTTATTTTCCGCGTCGGCATCACGGGACTTGTCGATCAGAACGACGCCGCAATGAGCCATTTCAGCGCGGCATATTCCGTTTATACCTTTTTGCTATCGCTTTCGACTTCGGGTATTCCCATCGCAATATCCGCGATGGTCTCGAAATCTCTCGCGCTCGGAAAATATAAAGATGTAAAGCATCTCATAAAATATGTGACGGTTGTTTTCGTCGCGTTCGGAGCCGCGGTTTCCGCTCTCGGAATGATCTTTGCGCGTCCGATAGCGCAGTTCATAAATAACGACGATTCTTATTACTGTATGTTCCTGATCATGCCGTCGGTATTCTTTATCAGCGTCGTTTCCGTTTACCGAGGGTTTTTCCAGGGATATAACAATATGAAGCCGACGTCGGTTTCAAACCTGATCGACGCCGCCGTCAAACTTGTCGCGGGCGTCGGACTTGCGGCATATCTGCAAAAAATCGGTCAGCCCCCGCATATCGTCGTTGCGGGCGCTATCGCGGGCGTGTCTCTCGGCGCGCTCGGCTCATGTCTGTATATGTTCCTGCGGTATATTTTCCGCAACAAGGATTACAGGATAAGCGTCCGTCAGTTCATGTCCGATGAAGGCGCTACGACAAAGAGCCTGATGAAAGAGTTCATGATGATCGCGCTTCCTGTGGCGCTGTCTTCGATAACCGTTCAGTTGATGGGACTTATAGACACGACCGTTATCATCAACCGATTGAAAACTTTCATGACCGAGGTCGAGGCGCAGGCGGCTTACGGCGCTTATTCGACAAAGGCGACGACGATATTCAATCTGCCGTCATTCTTTATAATAACGATCGGTGTCAGCCTCGTTCCTTCGATTTCCGCGGCGTTTGCGAAAAAAGATTCCGTGCTTGTCAAAAGAACAGGCAATCTTGCGCTGAAATATTCCGCTATCATAGCTTTTGCCTGCGCGTTGGGGCTCAGCGCCGTGTCACAGCCGACGATACAGCTCATTTTCTCGGGCTCGACGCCTCTTGCGGGCGAACTTCTTTCTATTCTTTCGCTCTCGCTTGTCGCCGTCGGTTTTACGAATGTGACGACATATATGCTCCAAGCGATCGGAAAAGCATATCAGACGGTCATCTCGACAGTGATCGGCGTCATTCTGAAAAGTTTGCTGACTTTTCTTCTTCTCGAACCTTTCGGGATATACGGCGCGCCGATCGCCACGAACATCGCGTATCCCGTTATGTTTATCATAAATCTTTTATACATAAAAAAGTATCTCGGTTTCGTGCCGAATTTTGTCGATATACTCGTCAAACCTCTCTTCGCGGGAATCGCCTGTTGGGCTGCCGCATGGGGGACGCTGAAACTGTTTGATATGTGGAATATTTCCCAAAAAATAGCGCTTTTCCCCGCAATCATTCTCGGTGCGATTGTGTATATTGCACTATTGTTTGCGTTAAAATTGGTCACAATCAACGAAATCAAGCAAGTAATGAAGAAAAAATAGAAAAAGCCTTGAAAAATGCAGAGTTTTAGTGTAAAATATTAACAACAAAGGGAATTTCGATGTAAATTATTTAATAATTTTTTAATACAAAAGGAGATTCATTATGAACAAAAATGGTTTGATCGCAGCCGTTGCTGAGAAGTGCGGTATTGCAAAGAAGGAAGCTGCCGAAGTCGTTGAAGCAACGCTCGGTATCATCACCGACTCCCTCAAAAACGGTGAAAAGGTTCAGATCGTAGGTTTCGGATGCTTCGAAGTTCGTGAAAGAGCCGAGAGAGAGGGAAGAAATCCTCAGAACCCCGAGACGACCATCAAAATCCCCGCTTGCAAAGTTCCCGTTTTCAAAGCAGGCAAGGTTCTTAAAGACAGCGTTAAATAATAAATTTTGAATGGCTATATTCCTATGCATCCACCGCATTGGGTGCATAGGATACTGTCTTTTATCGGGATATACTATGAGATTGGATAAATTCCTCAAAGTTTCCCGCCTCATAAAGCGGCGTTCCGTTGCGAAGGAGGCGTCGGACGGCGCGAGGGTCAAGGTGAACGGAAAAACCGCAAAGCCCGCCTGCGACGTCAAAGAGGGGGATATTATTGAGATAACTTTCGGGAACAGAACCGTCGGAGTCGAAGTCGTTTCCGTCGCGGAGCATGCGCTGAAAGCAGACGCATCTTCCATGTATCGCGTTATCGAGGAAAAGGACGCATAAGATTTCCGTATGCGTCATACTCTTTAACGAGGTGATCGCTATGACGGACGACGGAGTTAGAAGCACGATCGTTCTCGAAAACAGAGAAAGGCTGACTGTCGGAGGCGTTACCGAGATAACCGCTTTCACGGAGGATCGGATCGATCTCGATACCTGCATGGGGCATCTTTGCATCAGGGGCAGAGGCTTGACCGTGACCGACCTTTCATCCGAGACGGGCGAGGTCAGCGCGACGGGATCGTTTTCGAGTGTTGTTTACACAGGCAGGACGAAAGGTAAAAAATCTTTCCGCGAAAAGGTCTTCGGCTGATGGGATTTGACAATTCGTTTCAGCTTCTTCTGTTTTTGTATGCCCTTGTTTTCGGCATCGTTCTCGGCGCGGTCTATACGGGGATCACCGTCATCCGAATTCTGAGACCGCCGTCATCAATAGTACTGTTTTTCGCAGATGCCGCATATTTTATTTTTTTTGCCGTCGTATTTTTCGTGTTTACTTTTATTTTTTGTGACGGGCAGATCAGACTTTTTGTGTTGCTGACTGTTTTTATCGGCTGGCTTACCGAATACCTTACGGTCGGGGCTTTTGCGAAACGTTTCGTTAAAAAGAGAAAAAACAAATCATGATCTTTCCTTTAAGAGGGTAAAAAGATGTTAAAATCAACGATTGTTGTCAGAATAGTTCTTGTTGTTGTCATAGTCGCTCTTTCGGTGACTTTGATTTCGATGCTTGCCGATATTTCCGAGAGAAATAAGCAGAATGCGGAACTTGAGGAAAAGACAAAAGAGCAGAACATGCACAATGAAGAGATGCGTGAACTTTTGTCGACCGACAATGTGGCTGATTTTATGCGGGAGATCGCCGAATCTCTCGGCTTCGTTAACAGCGGAGACACGGTATACCGGGCGCCCGACGCAGGCAAATAACAGCGTTTTTTATTAAAAGGAAGTGACGGGAATACCGTCGGAATTCGGAGGAAATCTTTATATGGCATCTGCGATCGGAGATGTATCGGTCGGAAAAGTGACGAAAATTATGCCTTTCGGTGCGTTCGTCAGACTTGAAAACGGGGACAGCGGACTTGTTCATATTTCCGAGGTCTCGGCGGGATTTGTCAAGGACATCAACGAAGTCCTTTCCGTCGGGCAGGAAGTCCGTGTAAAGGTCATCGGAATAGATGATAAAAACCGTATAAATCTTTCAATTAAAAAAGTCGATGCTCCGAATGCGGATCATGCAGAAAAAAACGAGCGGTCACGCCCGAAAAACACTGTTCCCGCGCCTGCGCCCGCTTTTTCGAAAAAGCCTTCCGAACCGCAGTCTTTTGACGACATGATATCAAAGTTTATGAAGGAATCCTGCGATAAACTTTCGGATTTTAAGGATACGAAACGCACGCGTCCGCGAAGAAAATAGAAAATGTATGTATCAGGGCACACCGCAAAAGCGGTGTGCTATTTTTTCGCGCTTTCGCATAATATGTTTCAGAAGAAATGTTGCGGAGGTATCGTATGGATCAGGGAAATGACGATTTTAAGAGATTATCGGAAAAATACGGCGATGAACTCATGGATTATTATCGGCGGCACCGCCCGAGCGTTCTCGCTTTTTCCGACAATACGCGCAGGTCGGAGCCGAATGAGTTTGAAAGAGACAGGATAGCCGAACAACGGATAAATAAGTCTGCGAACGTCGAACTTCAACCCGGAGAGACGGAGGATGCGGCGAGAGATGAAAATATGCAACAAATGAGGGAGACTCCCGAGCCTCTCGGTGAGATTTCGCCGCAGGGGATCCGATTGCTTCCGCTGAGTCCGATGCCGGAATTTTCAGGTCAGACGGAAATTCCGATGACAGAGTCAGACCGTCGCTCGCGCGATTCGAATTCCGAGGGTATGCCGTCGGATACGAGAACGTCGCCCGAACGGGGAGAATACGTTGGTTTTATTAAGGTAGCGGTCTCGACCGCGCAGCAAGCCGTGCCGCTTCCCGGCAGTAAGGTGACGATAGCAAGCGGAGAAGAACACGTCGATTTTTACGCCGAACTGCAAACGGATATTTCGGGAAATACGCCTGTCGTCACCGTTCCCGCGCCGAGCAGAACGCTTTCGCAGACTCCTGGAGGAACGGTAAGACCCTATTACAGATACAGTATTGATGTCGAACTTCCCGGTTATGATATTGTCAATATAACGGATGTTCCCGTTTTTGAAGGAATACTGTCTCTGCAACCGGTTTCGATGGTTCCTGCCTCGGGAGGCGGAAGAATAACGACCGAAACGCCGGGATTTCCGCTGTAAGGGAGGCGAAGTTATATGGCCGCATTATTGCCGTATGTTCCGCAAACGATAGTCGTTCATCTCGGTTCCCCGACCTCAAACGCGCCGAATGTGACGCTCGATTTCATCGATTATATTAAAAACGTCGCTTCGAGCGAACTTTATCCGACATGGCCCGAGACTGCGTTGCGCGCGAATATTTATGCAATAGTAACGTTTACTCTGAACAGGATATACACGGAATGGTACCGCAGTCAGGGGTATAATTTCGACATAACGAATAATACGCAGTACGATCAGGCTTTTTTTAACGGAAGAGAAATATTCGGAAATATCAGTTCGCTTGTCGATGAACTTTTCAACGATTACATAAGACGATCGGGCAGGGTCGATCCGCTCTTCGCGCAGTATTGCAACGGAACGACGGTCACCTGCCGCGGTCTGTCGCAGTGGGGAACGGTCAGTCTTGCAAACAGAGGATATACGCCGTACGAAATGCTTCAGTATTATTACGGCGACGATATAGAAATAGTCAATAACGCGCCCGTGAAGGTCAATATACCGTCTTATCCGGGGGCGCCGCTGAGGCTCGGAGATATCGGAAACGATGTGTATGCCGTTCAGACGCGCCTTAACAGAATAGCCGTCAATTATCCGGCAATCCCGCGAATTCCGAACCCGGACGGAGTGTTCGGACCCGAAACGGAGCAAGCCGTACTTGCGTTTCAACGGATATTTTCGATCGAACCCGTCGGATATGTCGGAAAAGCGACTTGGTACAGGATAGCGTATACCGCCGCGGCGGTCAAACGCCTTGCGGACATCGATTCCGAGGGCGTGACTCTCAACGATGCCATTAATCCGTTTCCCGAAACCGTCCGTTTGGGAGACAGCGGGCTCGAAGTCAAGAGCATGCAGTACTATCTTTCAACAATCGGACTGTATAACGACTATATTCCGAACATATCCATAGACGGATATTTCGGTCCCGAAACCGAAAACGCGGTCAAGGCTTTTCAGCGATATTCGGGCTTGACGGAAGACGGCATAGTAGGCCGCGCGACGTGGAATGCGCTCAAAGCCGATTATGCCGATATAATAGCCGCCGCGCCTCCGACTTTCCAGAGCGGCGAGACCGTGCTTTTCCCGGGAACATTTCTGCGTGAAGGCTTTGAGGGTCCGTATGTTACTCTTTTGCAGGAATACCTCGTCCGCATTTCGGAGTTCAATCGGTCGATCCCCGCGACGGAGGTCACGGGCTATTTCGGCTCAAAGACAAAACGCGCGGTCTCCGCTTTTCAGCGCGAAAACGGTTTTGTCCCCGACGGTTTGGTCGGACCTGTTTTATGGAACGCGATAGTCGACGCATATCTCGCAACGTTCTCCTGACATCCGATGAAACCTTGATTATTAAAGAGCGCAAATTTGTTTTGCGCTCTTTAAGTTCGCTTTAAGATATACGGCGGCGGCGGAGGTTTCGGAGGCCGCGCTCCGGGCGGCTTCGGCAGATAAGCCCGGTAAATAAAAGAATTCTTCCAAACTTTTTCATAACTCCTTTCAGAAATTCCCGCTCCTTTCGGAGCGGGATACCTTTTTTTGATTTGGGTATTGAAAAAAAACAAAAAATAGTATATAATAAATACGATCAAATACACGTCGGACGTGTAAAAGGAGTTTTGCTATGAAGAATCTGTTCAAACTGCTCAACAAACCCATGCTCATCGCGTCGGTTGCTTTTATCGTTTTGGGTGCGATGTTCGCGATAGAACCCGATATAATCGGAAAAGAAGCCATAAGTTACGTTATTGCGGGAGCGCTGTTTATGTATGCGCTCATATCTGTTATTATCTATATCAAAACTCCCGTCGGCGGCAGTATCGGTCTCATTCTCGGGCTTTGCGGACTCGGCGCGGGTATTATAATCTGTTTTACCGCTGCGGTCTTCGTGACGATATTGCAGATTTTTATCGGATTCGGTATAGTCGTTTTCGGTATAATCCGCATTCAGCAGGGCATCGATCTTCTGCGTATGAAGAGGAAATCAGGCTGGATTGAATTTGCCGTCGGCATCATACTTATTGCTGCCGGAATTCTTGTTGTTTTTACTCCGGAATGGCTTAAAAATATGATACTCATGCTTGCGGGCATATTTATGATCGTTGTCGGTGTGACGAATATCATATCCGAGATAAGAACAAAAAAGGCTCTGAAAAATGCGATAGCAAAAGCAAACAGCATCGTTATTGACGTTGATGAAGACGGAGAATGAAATGACAGGATTTTTTATAGGATGCCATTTGTCGAGTTCGGGCGGCTTTTCCGCAATGGCGAAAACCGCTCATGAGATAAATGCCAATACGTTTCAGTTTTTTACGCGCAATCCGCGCGGCGGAAAAGCAAAGGACATCTCAGATGAAGATGTAGCGGAGTTTTTGAAACTGAGCGAGGAATATTCCCTCGGAAAAATTATCGCGCATTCACCTTACACTCTTAATCCATGCTCCGCGGACGGTAAAATCCGCGAATTCGCCCGTACAACATTTTCCGACGACCTTCAACGCATGGAGAAGGTGCCCGGGAATTATTATAATTTCCACCCGGGAAGCCATGTCGGTCAAGGCGTTGACCTCGGAATTAAACTTATATGCGATCTGCTGAACGAAGTTCTGTTCCCCGCGCAGAAAACGACTGTTTTGCTTGAAACGATGGCGGGCAAGGGCAGCGAGATCGGAAGCCGCTTTGAGGAACTGAGAAGAATAATTGACGGAACGGAGCATTCGGAACTCCTCGGTGTTTGTCTTGACACCTGCCATGTATACGACGGCGGATTTGACATCGTTAACGACCTTGACGGAGTTCTCGAAGAATTTGACAGAACAGTCGGGATTGACAGGTTGAAAGCGATACATCTGAACGATTCGAAATTCGGCTTTGCATGCCACAAAGACCGCCACGAGAAGATCGGAGAAGGTCATATCGGAACGGAGGCTTTCGCGCGCATAATCAACCATCCCGCGCTGAAAGACCGTGTATTCTGTCTTGAAACTCCGAACGAACTCGACGGTTACGCGAAAGAGATCGCTCTCCTGCGTTCACTGCGCAGAGATTAAACGAACAGAGGATATTTGAATGGAAGAAACCGCTTCAAAGAAGAAAAAAGGCAGGGCAAAACGCGTCGTATATGCCGTTATAATGATCGTTCTGATCTCCGTTTTTGCTTTTTGCGCGTATAAGATCATTTCCATACAGATCGAGTACAATGAGAGCAAGGAGATCTTTGAGGCGGTTGCGGACAAGGTCATCAACAAGATCGAGGTTCCGCCTTCGCCCGATGATCCCGACGCGGAGTTCTCCGTGGACATAGATTTCGACGAGTTGACAGCGCAATGTTCCGATATCTTCGCATGGATATACTGCGAAGGAACGCCCCTGAATTATCCCGTCGTAAAAGGGAAAAACAACGATCAGTATCTTCGCAGACTTATCGACGGAAGATACAACAACAGCGGAACGCTGTTCCTTGATTCCGCAAATGCAAAAGATCTGTCGGATCCTCATTCTTTTATATACGGTCATAACATGCGCAACGGAACGATGTTCGCGTGTCTTTTGAATTATGCCGAGGAAGGCTATTATTCCGAGCATCCCGATATATATTTTTTTACAAAGGATAAGAATTATCGCCTTGAAGTTTTTTCGGCTTACAAAACGACAGGCTCTGAAGCCGAAACATATAAGTTTTTTCAGAAGAATACCGATCTTTCCTCGTATTTCAGCCGATTGAAGAACCGCTCCGATTTTTCCTGCGACGTCGAGTATTCGGCAGGGGACAGGATACTGACGCTTTCGACGTGCGAATACAGCAGAACCTCGGGACGGTATGTCGTTCATTGTCTTATAAAGCCTATTGAAAACTGAATGTAACCGCAAAACGCGGACACGGTTCAAAAAAACCGTGTCCGCGTTATTTTTGCCGATCTATTGTTCGCTGTCGAAATATGTTATCATCGCGTCTGCGAAGTATTCCGCCGCCCGTTCCGCTTCCTCTTTTGAGTTTGCGTCGGAGCCGACTTCGATCAGCATCGACCCGTCCGTCAGGTGCTGATTAAATCTGCTGTTGCTGACGATCATCGGACGCATCAGCGTCGGGTAAAGCCTGTTTGCGGTGTCCTGAATGTGTATAGCCAGACTGAAATTGTTCTGCCAGGTCGGAAACGTGTATGTTGCGTTGCCCGCGCCTACAAGAAACATAAGTTGTGCGCTCTTTTCACCGTTAAGCGAGGCAACCGTCTTATATCGCGTTCCGTCCGACGCGAGCAAACTGTCTCTGTGAACATCGAGAACGACTTTTATCGAAGGATATTTTTGTTTGTGGGAGGTTATATCCGCATAAGAACTTGAATATGAATGATTGTAATCAAGATCGTGTACGGTTTCGGAGTGTATGACCGAATATCCCGCTTCGGTAAGACTTTTTTCGATGATGTTGCCGATGTTTATCATGTTTTCGTTCGGATCTTCCGTGCGGAAGGTCTCGTTTTTGTCATAACTGTCCGTGCTCCCCGAATGATAGCATTCGGTCGTGTGCGTATGCACGATCAGTATCTGGGGTTCGTCTGCGCCCTTGACGGGGATCGCCGGAGGCGTCTTTTTCAGAAGATCCGATATGTCGAAATCGATGCCGTGTTCGTTGATCACATATATTCCTTCCGCGTGATCCATATAGTCCGCGCCCCTTGAAAACCTCTCGAATATCGGAAGCGAGCCCTTTTTTTCATTCTCCTCCGTAATATAGCCGCCTTTGAGCCACGGAACATTCTCGTCCGTCTTCTCCGAGCGAAAGCGTTCGAACCTGATTTCATTTTCGTCAGTCCCTTCGTACAGTCTGCGGTCTTCCGAAAAATCCGATGACATTTCGCGGATTTTCATTCCCGCTTCGGCGAAAAGGTCGGCTCCTCCCGTCGCGAGAAGCACGGCAGACAGCACCGAAAAGCACACTGCCGACGCAGCAATATTGATCTTCGGCTTTCTCATGACGCTGAAAAACTTCCTCATTTTTAACACCTCAGAAGATTATATGCACCGATCAGCCGTTTAAGAATACGGAAAGCGTGTCTTTGTCGGAATTTTCATGAAAAACCCTGTTCAGAAAGCCCGCAATTACATCTGAACAGCGCTCGACCGCGATGTCAATGTCCTTCGGAGTGAGTATAAGCCCTCCGTCACGGTTCTCGGACAGGTCTATGACGGTCGGAACACCTATCGAAAAAACAGGTACACCCAGACTTTGTCTGTCAAGCGCGGCGCGGTGATTTCCGACCCCCGATCCCGGGCGTATTCCCGTGTTGCTGATCTGTATGCTCGTACAGAGCCTGTTCTTCTCTCTTGCCGCCAACGCGTCGATGACAACTACCGCGTCCGGCTTGACCGCCGAAACGATCGCTTTCGTGAATTCCGCGGTTTCTATTCCCGTCTTCCCGAGAACGTTCGGCGTTATCTGACTGACATTTCCGAGACCGAGATCTCCGAATGTTTCATGTTCTCTCAAATGCCTTGTGACGACAATCTTTTCAGTCGTTCGCGGACCTATCGCATCCGCGGTCAGCGCGGGATTGCCGAGCCCGACGACAAGCACCGACATCTTTTTCGAAAACATCTTTTTGAATTCCTTTTCCGCGGCTTCCGCCGTGTTCTTAATGCTCGTGTCGTCATAATCCGATTTCCCGAATGAGACCGTGACATACCGCCCTTTTTCTTTTCCGATCTCATTCGCCGCGTCTTCCGAAAGAATATCTATCACGCTGACTTGAACGCCGTTGTTTTCATAACTCTTTTCGTTGAAGCCTCCGTGTGTTTTTTGTGTCCTTTCTTTTACCAATTCGACCGCAATGTCGGTGCGTGTTGTCATATGATCACCTCAAAGCGAGTATTTGCAAGTTTTTGTGTTTTTTATACCAAAACGCTTGTAAAAATTTGTGCTATGTGTTATAATACAAAAAATTTACACGATAAATTTTTAATACTATCGCGCAAGGGAAGTGGAAGTATGAAAAACTTTTTTAACAAGTACTTTATCAACCCCATGGCGGCAATGGCACAGGGACTTTTTGCCTCGCTCCTTATCGGAACGATAATAAAAACTCTCGGAACGCTGACGGGTTGGGCGATTTTGACGGAGATCGGCGGTTATGCGTCCGCAATGGCGGGTCCCGCGATGGCTGTCGCGATCGCTTATTCTCTGAAATGTCAGCCGCTTGTCATTTTTTCAATGGCGGCGGTCGGCTGGGCTGCCAACGCCGAAGGCGGGGCGGGAGGACCTCTTGCCGTTTTCGTTATCGCGCTGGTTGCGTCCGTCGTTGCCAACCTCATTTCGGGAAAAACGAAGATAGACATTATTCTGACTCCCGCCGTAACAGTTCTTTTGGGCGGACTTCTTGCCAAATTCGTCGCGCCCCCGATCGGAGCGTTTGCCAATGAATTCGGACAGCTCATCATGTGGGCGACGAGACAGCATCCGTTCGTTATGGGTATCATCGTTTCCGTCATTGTCGGAGTTTTGCTGACGTTGCCCGTCAGCAGTGCCGCGATATGTGCGTCGATAAATCTGACGGGACTCGCGGGCGGCGCCGCGCTTGCGGGATGTTGCGCGCAGATGGTCGGATTTGCCTGCGCGAGCTTCCGCGAAAACAAAGTCGGCGGACTTGTCGCACAGGGACTCGGAACAAGCATGTTGCAGATCGGAAATATCATGAAAAATCCGCGTATATGGATCGCTCCGACGCTTGCATCGGCAATAACGGGACCGATCGCGACAATGGTATTCAAACTTGAAATGAACGGTCCCGCGATCTCTTCCGGAATGGGCACCTGCGGTCTTGTCGGACCTATCGGAGTCTGGCAGGGCTGGGTAGAAACGGGATATGCCGCAACATGGTTCGATTGGTTCGGGCTTGTGATGATTTGTATCGTTCTTCCCGCAGTTCTGACTTTCGCTATCGATCTGTTGATGCGCCGCCTCGGTTGGGTCAAAAACGGCGATCAAAAACTTGTTATTGCCAAATAGTGAAAAAAATCGAAAATTTTATTTTTGGTATTGCAATTTCGGTTAAACTCTGCTATAATAACGGGGTATGATAGTGTTTTTTGCAGGAGGTGACATTCATGCCTAACATTAAATCCGCTAAAAAGAGAGTTAAGGTCAACTGTTCTAAGAATATGCAGAACAAGGTTTTTAAGTCTGCTATGAGAACCAATCTCAAAAAACTTAACGCCGGCATTGAGGCTAAGGACGCGGCTTCTCTCAGCGAAGCTTACAAGATCCTTGACAAGGCTGCGGCAAAGGGTATTATGCACAAAAATACCGCTGCCAACAAGAAAGCTAAGCTCGCAGCCCAGTTCAACGCGTAATCAAGTCGAAAAGGTTATCTGTCTCATGCCTAAACGCGTGAGACAGTCTTTTTTTTGCAAGAAAAACGATAATTCAGGAAAAGATAATAGAAATACGAATGATATTCATTTTTCTCAAATAAACACATTTATGAGGAAGAAATATTATGGCAAACAAAAAAATCAATACAAAGACGATTACAATGCTTGCGATTTTGACTGCGCTTGTTGTTATATTGCAATTCATCCCGATTAAAGGTCCAACATTTGCAATAACATTAACACTTGTTCCGATTGTCATCGGATCTGCGTTGATAGGACCTCTTGCCGGCGCGTGGCTCGGTTTTGCTTTTGGTATGACAGTTTTGCTTTCAGGTGACGCTGCCATGTTCTTTGGATTTAATGTCTTGGGAACAATAATAACTGTGCTGTTAAAAGGAAGTCTTGCCGGACTTTCTGCCGGGTTGATTTATAAACTTGCTTCAAAAATTAATCGGTATTTCGGTGTTATCTGTTCCGCTGTAGTTGCTCCTGTTGTGAATACCGGGATTTTCCTTCTCGGTTGCAGAGTGTTTTTCTTTAAAGATATTTTGAATATGGCTGTAGACTCTGCTCAAAAAGCAGCGGCTGCAACAGGCAATATAGCGCAGATAGTTGTTTCTGACGTAAATGTCTTTTCATATATGCTTACAGCTCTTGTCGGTATCAATTTCCTGATTGAACTCGGCGTCAATATGGTTTGCAGCCCCATTATACTGCGTCTTATAAATATTCGTAAAAAGGAAGGTTGATCCGATGAATGTTATCGGTATTGACGTCGGCGGAAGTACGACAAAGATCGTTTGCGTCAGCAACGGAAAAATGCTTTCTCCGATGCAGGTAAAAGCGACCGACCCGCTGACTTCGGTTTACGGCGCTTTCGGCAAATATCTAAGCGAAGAAGGGCTTACCCTCGAAGATATCGACCGTATAAAGGTCACCGGCGTCGGCTCAACATATATAAGGGACGGACTTTACGGAATACCCACCGACAAAGTAAATGAATTTACATCAATAGGTCTCGGCGGACTAAAAATGTCGGGGCTTGACCATGCGATAATCGTAAGTATGGGAACGGGAACGGCATTCGTCGAAGCGGGAAACGGCATTAACCGCCACATGGGCGGTACGGGCGTCGGCGGCGGAACTTTGCTCGGACTCGGTTCAAAACTGCTCGATGTGCGTAATTACGACAGCATCGTTGAGATGTCTCTTAAAGGTGATCTTGACAATGTCGATCTTTATGTCGGTGATCTTTCAAAGACCGAGGACGGGTATATGCCCTCGAAAGTAACTGCGGCGAACTTTGGAAAAGTCACGGATTTTTCCACAAAGGAAGATATTGCGGCAGGGCTTGTCAATATGGTTTTCCAGACCGTCGGAATGATGAGCGTTTTCGCGGCTCAGACCGTCGGGTTGAAAGATATAGTCCTGATAGGCAACCTTTCAAAAGTTCCGAACATACGCGAACTGTTCAGACAGGTCGAGGATCTTCACGGCGTTCGCTTCCATGTTCCCGAGTTCGCGGAATATGCGACGGCGCTCGGTGCGGCGTTGAGCGATCGTTAAATCTTTCCTATCGGTAACAAATATATAAAACAGCGGCGCG
>OLPF01001085.1_pt1 | contig 24576 bp, 20 predicted proteins | sample 1673121 | NCBI WGS metagenome assembly OLPF01 (sample SAMEA3136756, study PRJEB25190) | human gut metagenome
CTGATGAAGATAAGGATTATATCCATTTTTATTGTGCTGTCCGTTCTATCCTTTTTAAGTTGACAAAGGGTGACGCACCGGATATTGAGCAGATGAACGCTCGTGTCCGCAAAATGCTTGAGGGCGCCATACAGTCTGATGGTCTGGAGGAGTTATTTGAAACTGGGAAGCATATATCTGTGGATATTTTCAGCAATGAATATATGGATAAGATCAATGCTATTCAGTTGCCGAATACGAAAATAAAGATACTTCAAAAGCTTCTTTCTCAGGCAATTGATGAGTTTAAGAAGGTCAATAAGATTATGGGAGTAGAATTTGCAGATAGACTCAAAAAGATTGTTGATGAGTATAATAATCGTCGTCGTGATGAAGCGTATGCAAACGAAGTCCTGGACGATGTTGCAGAACAGCTTGCACAGTTGTTGTCCGAGTTAAAAATGGAAAAAGACTCATTTAAGAATATGGGTATTGATTATGAGGAAAAGGCTTTTTATGATATTTTGAAAGCAGTTGCCAAGAAGTATGAGTTTGAATATCCAGACGATAAAATGATTGAGCTTTCAAGGCGAATAAAGCTGATTGTTGATGATAAATCACGATATACCGATTGGTCTACCCGCGATGATATTAAGGCAAACTTGCAAGTTGACTTAATACTGTTACTTGATGAGTTCGGCTATCCGCCAGTAACCATTGATGATGTTTATAAGGAAGTTCTTGAGCAGGCAGAGAATTTTAAAAAATATGCTGATTAGTTATTGTAGATAGTAAGAGGAATGGTGTATGAATAATGGCAATTGGAGGAATAATCAAGTGGATAAAATTGACATTAATAAATTGGATTTATCTGGATTCAACGCAAGTATTAGACCAACAAGAAACATGATAAATTCTATTCAATGCCAACATGAAGAAAATGTTAGGGCAGTTGAAAATAACATACGTGAGAAAGAGGCCGAAGAATTAAGGCGCCATAATGAGCTCATTGCAACGCTTAAAGAAGCTGGCGAAAAGGGTGCAACCATAGTTGTTGGAGATAACGCTAATGGGGTTCAGATACAGCAAAATTCTGCTGGGGCATTGCAAGAAATGGATAATGTTCAGAGCTTCGATTACGAGAAAGCGTATGAAATTCTTAATGAAATAAGAACCTATTTTGAGTATCCGCAATTCAGCCAGACATTCGGAGACAATACAAATAATGTAATACAAGTAATCGTAGACACGATGGAAGCTATAAAAAATAAAGACGATGAGGGGTTGATTAAAAAGTCATTGCATGTGATTAGAGATTTAGCTGTAGGGGCTACTGAAAGTATGATATCATCAGGTATGTTAGCACTTTTGGGCCAACTACAAATCTGAAATGAAGTGGAGAATCAGCAAAGGACTGGATTGAAGCTAAAGAGAAGTAGGACTTTGAGAAGTGCATAGTATATGGATATCTAGTGATTCTGAGACGTAGACTTTGCAGAAAAAAGGGAGGCTTTTAGAAATGAATATAATATGTTTTCACAACCCGGATGAAGAAAATGGATACCTTAGCAATTGGTATATGTCATACTTTAAAGTTGATGGCGTAGAATTTTCTTCGATGGAGCAGTACATGATGTACAGAAAAGCTGTTTGTTTCAATGATCGTGGCAGTGCAGACAAAATACTTGAAACTGATGATGTAGCAGAGATAAAGGCTTTAGGGCGTGGGGTATCAGGATATGATGATCATTATTGGAACGGAGTGCGACAGGTAATTGTTTATGAAGGGCTTGTTGCCAAGTTTTCGCAGAACGAAGAGTTGAAGAAAAGATTACTGGACACCGGCAATGATATGCTGGCAGAGTGTGCCGTCAAAGACAGGATATGGGGCATCGGATTATCGATGACTGATCCTGATCGACATGATATGTCAAAATGGAAAGGGCAGAATCTGTTGGGATATGCTTTGATGATGGTTCGGAACAAGCTTATAAAAACTGAGTGATTCTGGAAATATCAGAAGATAAGGATTACATATGAGTAATGAAATCAGACCAGATAATGAAAAAGACAATAGAATAATGGGGATTATGAATAATACGTCATTATGTCCAGTGCTGTAAGAGTCGAAGGTGGGTGTTTCTGATTATACGAAGCTTCCGGTGAGCAGGCTGGCTGCTCTCGGGACTGCTTTTGAACCACTGGCTGTTGCTGTACAGACCGCTGTGAGTGGCGCAGGTGGCAGTGGGCTGTACTATGTCGATACAGCCGGGAAAACGATGTTTCAGATGAATGGAACAAATAATTTTATCGGTTCGCTGAAAACAGTAGGAGGTATGGTCGGAGGCGGACAGGCTCAGATGATACCTTTTGCATGTGATCCTACGATGCTCTTTATGGCAGTTGCTTTAGCGAATATAGATAAAAAGCTTGATACTATCAAAGAAATGCAGCAGGAAATGATGGATTTTCTCATACGAAAAGAGACAACATCAAATTGGGCGACAGAAAAGGAAGTTATTACATAAGAACAAAAATGGATTCGGAAGAAGGAACTGGATAGATCCAGACAAAGCAATAACTAAAAAAGCTATGTACTGCATGGCAATTGAGAGCGAGGTGTTATGATGACCATAGAAGAAATTCTTGCAGGAGAATCGAAGAATGTGGAGTTCAAAGAGAACCTGTCGGAGAAAAGTATCAAATATATGAAGTCTGTGGTTGCCTTTGCAAATGGAACCGGAGGAAAAATCATTTTCGGAATTGCCGATAAAACTAGGGAGGTTGTTGGCTTTGACAAGGAAGATGTGTTCAAGAAAATGGATGCCATTGCCAATGCCGTATCAGACAGCTGTGAACCGGCAATTATCCCGGATATTGCATTACAGACGGTTGATGGTAAAACTGTTATTGTGGTAGAGGTTTCTGAGGGCAGACAGCGCCCGTATTATATCAAAGCTCTTGGCAGAGATGGCGGTGTATATGTCCGTGTTGCCGGAACCACCCGCCTTGCCGACGAGTATATGGTAAAAGAGCTGCTGTTTGAGGGCAGTAATCGTTACTACGATCAGGCTTTATGTACTGGGTTAAATGTTACAGATGAAGATATTGATGCCCTTTGCAAAGCTATGAAAGAGCAGGCTGTCAGAAATGCTCGTACAGAGGAACAGAAAGCATCGATTAAAAATGTGGGAAGACAGCAGTTGCGTTCCTGGGGAATTTTAATTGAGCGTGATGGAAAAGATTATCCGTCTAATGCTTTTGCTATTTTGACTGGCAACGGAGGACTTCATGTTGCAACGCAATGTGGTGTGTTCAAAGGGACAACAAAAGCAGTTTTTGTTGATCGTAGAGAATATACCGGTCCGCTTTGGGAACAGATAGACGAAGCATTTCAGTTTGTCTTGAGAAATATTCATCTGGGTGCTACCATTGTAGGAATTTATCGCCAGGATGTTTATGAGATTCCGCCGGATGCCATTCGTGAGTTGATTATCAATGCTATGGTACATCGTAGTTATCTGGATCATGGTACAATACAGGTTGCGGTATATGACAACCGATTGGAAATTACTTCTCCAGGAAAGTTGCCAATGGGACAAACTATGGAGCGTATGAAAGAAGGCTATTCCAAAATCAGAAATGAAGCCCTCGCCCATGCGTTTGCTTATATGAACCTGATTGAGCATTGGGGAAGCGGCATTCCGAGAATTATTGATAAAGTAAAAGCTGCCGGATTGCGGGAGCCGGAGTTCATTGGTGGCGAAGTTGATTTGCGTATCAATATTTATCGAGGGCAGGTTGACGGTACTGTTGTTGACCTTAGTGACCTCAATAACGCTATTAAAGTGCCGGATACTATTGATAGAATGCCGGATAGTGGCGATGAAGTGCCGGATAAAACAGAAACAGTGCCAGATACTATGAAAAAAATGCCGGATAGTGAACAGAAACAACAAATTTATAAATATGTATTGGAAAAGGGCTCTATTACTACTGCTGAAACAGTAGAGATTTTAGATGTAAAACATCGTAGAGCCAGAGCTGTCTTGCTGAATATGGTTAAGGACGGTTATTTGAGAAAAGAGGGTGCGGCACGAAGCACTATTTATGTAAAAAATACGGAAGGAAGATAATGCAGCATGGATACAGATAAAGTAATTACTGCAAACGGATCATCCGCAGATTTGTCGAAAAAATGTGGTCAAATCAAGAAAATCGAGTGCGAAAGCAAGTGAAAAATCCCTGTGAAGCCCGTAAAATTCGGGCTTCACATTTTTTTCACAAAAAATTAGCACTCACATCTTGACAGTGCTAATAATAGGTGTTATATTACGTATAGAACAAAAAAAGAGGGTGAATGAGGGGTATAAGAAGAAAATTGACGCGGCATCAAATGGATGCTGTGTTTGACATAGATGACAGAAGATAGTTACGATAATTTTTAGAAAATTGTTTCCAAAGGAGGCATGAATATGGATTTAAATAAATTTACACAGAAGTCCCTGCAGGCAGTGCAGGATTGTCAGAAACTGGCTTATCAGTACGGGAATCAGAAGATTGAACAGGAACATCTGCTTCTGAGCCTGCTGACCCAGGAAGACAGCCTGATCGACAGACTGCTGGCGAAGATGGGAATTAATCATGAAGGATTTAAGGTACAGGCGACGAAGCTTGTTGAGAAGCTTGTCAAGGTATCCGGCGGCCAGGTTTATGTAGGTGATAACCTGAACCGTACACTGGTACGGGCTGAGGAAGAAGCGAAGCAGATGGATGATGAATATATCTCTGTTGAGCACCTTTTCCTGGCATTGTTTGAGACAGCCGACAGTGATATCAAGACATTATTCAGGAATTTTGAAGTAACAAGAGATGGTTTCCTTCAGGCACTTTCCACTGTCCGAGGTAATCAGCGTGTGACAAGTGATAACCCTGAGGCAACTTATGACAGCCTGAGTAAGTATGCAGAAGATTTGGTAGGCAAGGCAAGAGCCCAGAAGATGGATCCTGTCATTGGCCGTGATACGGAGATCCGTAACATTATCCGTATCCTTTCTCGTAAGACGAAGAACAACCCGGTACTGATCGGTGAGCCTGGTGTAGGTAAGACCGCAGTTATCGAGGGCCTGGCACAGCGTATCGTCAAGGGCGATGTGCCGGATGGCCTGAAGGACAAGAAGATTTATTCTCTGGATATGGGTGCACTGGTAGCCGGTGCCAAGTACAGAGGTGAATTCGAGGAACGTCTGAAGGCTGTTCTTGCTGAGGTCAAGAAGAGCGACGGCGAGATTATTCTTTTCATCGATGAGCTGCATCTGATCGTTGGTGCCGGCAAGACGGACGGTGCCATGGATGCCAGCAATATGCTGAAGCCTATGCTGGCCAGAGGTGAACTCCACTGTATCGGTGCGACAACACTGGACGAGTACCGACAGTACATTGAGAAGGATAAGGCGCTTGAGCGTCGTTTCCAGCCGGTTATGGTGGATGAGCCGACGGTTGAGGATACCATTGCCATTCTTCGTGGCCTGAAAGAGAGATATGAAGTTTTCCATGGTGTTAAGATTACAGATGGTGCCCTTGTGGCAGCTGCAACGCTTTCACATAGATACATTACCGATCGTTTCCTTCCGGATAAGGCGATTGACCTTGTGGATGAAGCTTGTGCAATGATCAAGACAGAACTTGATTCTATGCCGACAGAGTTGGATGAGATTTCGCGTAAGATCATGCAGTTGGAGATTGAGGAAGCCGCTCTGAAGAAAGAGGACGACAAGCTCAGTCAGGAACGGTTGCAGAACATTACCCATGAGATTGCCGAACTGAGAGAAGATTTCAAGGTTCAGAAGGCTAAATGGGACGATGAGAAGCAGGATGTTGAGAAGCTGCAGAGCCTGCGTGAACAGATTGAAGACCTGAACAAGCAGATTGAGTTGGCTCAGAGGAATTATGATCTGAACAAGGCTGCTGAACTTCAGTACGGCAAGCTGCCTCAGCTGAAGAAACAGCTGGAAGAGGAAGAGGCGCGTGTCCATGGAGAAGAGAATTCTATTCTTCGTGAACGTGTCACTGATGAAGAGATTGCCAGAATCGTGTCCAGATGGACAGGTATTCCGGTTGCAAAGCTGACAGAGAGCGAGCGTAATAAGATCCTTCACCTGGACGATGAACTTCACAAACGTGTCATCGGTCAGGAAGAAGGTGTATCGAAGGTTACAGAAGCGATTATCCGTTCCAAGGCAGGTATCCAGGATGAGAACAGACCGATTGGTTCGTTCCTGTTCCTTGGCCCTACTGGTGTTGGTAAGACAGAACTTGCCAAGGCACTGGCAGAGAATCTGTTTGATGATGAGAACAATATGGTGCGTATCGATATGAGTGAATACATGGAGAAGTTCTCCGTGTCCAGACTGATCGGAGCGCCTCCGGGATATGTTGGTTATGAAGAAGGCGGACAGCTGACAGAAGCAGTCAGAAGAAAACCTTACTCTGTTATCCTTTTCGATGAGATTGAGAAGGCCCATCCGGATGTTTTCAATGTATTGCTGCAGATTCTGGATGATGGTCGTGTGACCGATTCCCAGGGCAGAACGGTAGACTTTAAGAATACGATTCTGATCATGACGTCAAACATTGGTTCTTCCTATCTGCTGGAGGGCATTGACAGCGAAGGCAATATCAGTGATGAAGCAAGACAGAACACGATGAATGATCTGAAAGCACATTTCAGACCGGAATTCTTGAACCGTCTGGATGAGATCATTATGTTCAAGCCGTTAACGAAGGACAACATCAGCGGTATCATTGATATCCTGATCGGTCGTCTGAATAAGCGTCTTGAGACAAAGGAACTGACACTTCAGCTGACACCGGCTGCAAAGGATTACATCACAGATCATGGTTATGATCCGGTTTATGGTGCACGTCCGTTGAAGCGGTATATCCAGAAGAATGTCGAGACCATGGTAGCTAAAATGATCCTTGGCAATGAATTGGAGTCGGGCGACTGCATCAATGTAGATGCTGATGCCAATGGCCTCACAACAACCACAACACATATTGAAGACTAATGGCGCAGATTGTGTTGGCTGGTAAGTGAACATTTTCCCCCAAAAGGCCCTGTATTTCGGTGAATGCCGAAGTACAGGGCCTTTCTTCACATCATGACGATTCTGATAGGATTGTCATGATGCTGTATTTTAGTGTATTTTAGTTTATTGGGCGGTCAGCTGATAAAGACTGTGGTCTTCAGCCGCCGTGTTGGCATTATACAGAAACAGAATATCGGTAACGCCATTGGATTGAATGGTTTCGGAAATATCTTCTGTATAATATCTCGGGTCGATCATGATGATTCTTGCATAGTCAGGAATCAGGAACGGAACAAAACAGTTTGCGTAGGAATCCTTGAAGACCATCAGCACCTTTTTGGATTCGGAAGCGGAATCGATAACGACTTCCGGATGATTGCCGCCAAAGAATACATTGTACTGGCTTTTGGTGGACAGGCTTTGAACGTCAAATACGGAAGCTGATTTGGTATTTTCTGCCGTCAGGCTGACAGTGTAATCTGTGGCCTGATCCGGAAGATACGCATAAATTTCATCCGTTTCTGATGTACGCAGGCCGCTGGAAGCGGACAAAGTACCTTTGAAAGAATCGGAAAGTATTTTTTTGGAATAAGTGGTGCTGTCATTAAGTCCCAGAGTTTTGTTATAGGTCTGGTAGGCGAGTAAGGCCGCATCACTTGTCCAGTGATGGTCGGTTCTGTAGTAAAGCTGAGTTGCTTTGTCGCAGGCGGCAAAAGGCTCAGAAAGATCGATCCAGTTGATGCCGGAAGCAGCAAGGTCACTTTGAAGCTGTGTAAGGAAAGCTTTTTGATCCCCTTTTACAGCTCCGAAAGGGAGTTTTTTGCTGTAGATGTTGACGGCCGTAGGGACGATCATAGCATTTAAGGTGATATCTGTTCCTTCTGTAAGCTTGGCAATCCCCTTGTAGCCTTCCAGGAGGGAGGCATATTGCTCATCAGATGGCGTATGGAAATTCTGGATCAGATAACCGCCCTTTGCAAGAAAAATGTCGTTGGATTCAGTTTTTCCCATCATGCGTGAAACTGTGGATTCAAGCGTGATCCATTTGTTTCGAAAAGGAAACTGATCAGCAATATAGGTCTCGAATTCGGATTCAAACTTTCCGGATACCAGCGTTGAGAATGTCAGCTTTGGAAATGTCTGGAGTGTACGGTTTTCCATATCAGAGGATGTATGATCCGGCATCAGGATCATGCCGGCGTCCAGGAGGACAACAATAGCAATTGCGGCAATGACCAGAATAGAATGATATTTTTTTCGATTGATTTTATCTTTTCGTTTCTGCATAATCTGTTCTCACTAAAATCTGAAATAAAGGAAAGGGTTGTAAGTACCGTATACAAGGAATGCAATGCTGAGGATACCAAGGAGCAGAAGTACTGCGGAAGTCACTTCAGGTTTCTTTCTGCTGCATCGAACAATATAATTTCTGATCAGCGGTGTTGCACAGAGCACGCCCATGATCAGAATGATGAGATTGTTCCTTATATAATAAAAGAACGCCAGATCAAGGAAGCCCTTGGTGCCGATACCAAATAAAGTGCCGACGTAAGTGCGCATACTGCCAAAGTCCGTGTTGCTGAATAAGACCCAGCCGAACATGACAAGAAGCATGGTATAGATGTGTCGGGCTGCTTTCGGCAGCTTCTTCAACAGAGGAGCAAATATATATTTCTCAAGAATCAGAAGAATACCGTAATAGAGGCCCCACAGGATAAAGTTCCATGCCGCACCGTGCCAGAAACCTGTGAGCACCCATACAATCAGAAGGTTCAGAATATGACGGGGCATGGAAACACGGTTGCCGCCCAGAGGAATATAGACATATTCACGGAACCAACCGGATAATGTCATATGCCATCTGCGCCAGAACTCTGTGATACTGTCTGAAATATATGGAAAATTGAAGTTTTCAGGGAATGTAAATCCCAGCATCTTGCCCATACCAATGGCCATATCACTGTAACCGGAGAAGTCAAAGTAGATCTGAAGGGTGTAGGCAAAAATACCAAGCCATGAAGTCATGATGCTTCTGCTGCCCGAAGCTTGAATGGTTTCGTAAAGCAGACCGAGATTGTTGGCAAGCAGGACTTTTTTGGAAAGACCAAAGAGCAGTCGCTCGATGCCCTGACCGAATTTGGCACGGGATATTCTGCGGTTGGAAAGCTGAAGCTCGATATCTGAATATTTAACGATCGGACCGGCGACGAGCTGAGGAAACATCGTGATATATACAGCAAAGTTCAGCAGGTTTTCCTGAGGCTTGACTTTCTTTCTGTACACATCGATGACATAGGATAATGCCTGGAATGTGTAGAAAGAAATACCAACAGGAAGTGCCAGTGATCTGAATTCAATCTTCAGAGGAAGAATGGCATTGATCATGCTGACAAGGAAACCGGCATATTTAAAAAATCCAAGCAGCAGAAGATTGACAGCGACTGCAAATATAAGCTGGCGCTTCCGCAAATGAGGATCTTCAAGCTCGCCAAGGACGAGACCGGACATGTAGTTGAAGCCGATGCTCAGGATCATAAGAATGACATATACAGGCTCTCCCCAGGCATAGAAAATAATGCTGGCCGCAAGCAGTACAATGTTTTTGTACTTAAAAGGAAGTACTGAATGGAGGAGCAGTACGATTGGAAGAAAAATAAGCAGGAAATTTAAACTACTGAATACCATAATGTACTTTCAGGGTCTATTTGACGAGACCCATAAAAACCTCCTCCCACGTTGATGCATGCTCAGAAACAGCATAAAAATAATAAGGGCCGACTTTTTTGGTGATGGCATGACCAAGAAGGTCAATCTGGTTAGTGCCGTAGCCGTCAAAGTTGGTCTTTTGTGCGTCCAGTCTGGAAGCAGCCGCTTTTTCAGCTGTTTCCAGAGCGGCTGAGTTATCGGACTTCACGATCAGAAGCTCCGATACATCCATTAGACCATTGCCGCAATAGTAAATAGACCAGTCAAAGAGACTTTCGTCAAGATCAAGATTCTTTCGCATATCACGGGCTGTTCCTTTTTTGAGGGTATTGATACCTTCACATGATACAATATTCTGCTGGACTGTTTCAAAACTGACATTTTTGGCATGACCTGACAGGAGAATGCCAAGAATGAAAATAACAAGCAGGCCGCAGATGATGTATTGGATATATGTCAATTTCTTTAATCTATTCATTGTCTTTTAACCCCGCCATATCTGCCAGATAATTAAACCATAATGGATAAAATACGGAAACAGGGTGAATACCATCCGCATCATATAATTCCGGCAGTTCTCTTAAAATGAAACCGGAGTCGATAAAGGTGACGCCGAGTTCCTGACATAAAGCTTCAAGTTCTGTATTGTATTCGTCGAGATACCCATAAAATGGCAGACGATCCTGAACACCGTCCTGCGGAGGAAAGATCGCATTGACATAAATCACAGTATGCGGTGTTGCACCTTGGATTTTGGTAATTGCTTCCCTGTAATCAGAGATAAATCCATCCACCTGTGAGCCATAATTCTCGATATCATTGACACCAAAACACATGAAAAGAAGAGATGGCGAAGCATTAATAGCAGCGTCAATCTGTTCTTCAGCTGTGCAGACGGAGATACCAATCTTGGAGGAGAAGTTGGATGGCGTCAGCCATTCATAGGCAGAGCCACCCTCGACGATAGAATCCCCCAGGATGATCACGTCCTCAAACCATTTGGTCATTTCACTGTTGTCAAAGGAGTCATCTTTCATTGCGATGATCTTCTCCTGTTCCTCAGTGAGATCGCCGGAAAAATTTTCGATTTTTCGGGATGAGAAATCTGTCGGCGTTTTGGCTTCCATTTGAGTGAGCAGATCGATATCCGCTGCAATAGATTCGCTGTTTTTCGCAGAACCGTGATGTACAAAAATCCCGCCTGACAGATAAAGTAGAAAACTTAAGACTAGAATCGTCAAAATTGTAAATGCAGTTTTATTTTTCATTTTTTAAATTCCCCAGTATTGATGATGTACTTAATAGTAGTCAAACACCTTATAGGATATCATTTTTTTGGTAGATGTAAATTGAAAAATGGTTCGAAATGTTCTTCTTGTATGGAAAACAGGGTTGGCAGGTATGGTACGCTTGAGAATACCTATTGTCATTATTGGTGCTTTACGCTACTATATTAAGTATAATTAAGTATACAAAAACATGAAGTATACAAAAGCTTTTCTGACAGGCAAAAGTTCTGCTAATACTTACAGGAATTTAAAAGAGGTAATCATCATGAGCAGTTTTGAGAAAAATCTTTCGGAGGGCAATGTAGCGAAACAGCTGGTTTTGTTTTCACTGCCTTTTCTGGCATCCAACATTATACAGTCTCTTTACAGCGTGGCGGATATGCTGATTGTCGGACGCTTCAGCGGTACAACCAGCATGTCCGGTGTGAATCTGGGAAGCCAGGTAACCCTGATTCTGACGAATATCGTTGTCGGTCTGTGTGCAGGCGGAACTGTACTGATCGCACAGTATCTGGGAGCCAAGAGGCGGAAGGATATGCAGGAGACGACGGCAACATTGCTTACGACATTAACCATTGCGGCAGTTGCCATTACCGTTTTAATGCTTATTCTCAAGAAACCGATTCTTCATCTGATCCAGACACCGACGGAATCCTTTGCAGAGGCTGATCGTTATCTGACAGTGACGGTTCTGGGGTTGATTTTTATATTTGGTTACAATGTGTTCAGTGCGGTTATGCGCGGCATGGGAGACAGTAAGCGACCTTTGTACTTTGTACTGATTGCCTGCATTACTAACGTGATTCTTGACCTTGTACTGGTGGCCGGATTGAAGATGGGAGCGCTGGGAGCAGCTATTGCAACTGTATTCTCACAGGCTGTCAGCATGATCACCTGTATCGTCGTGATGATCCGCAATGACTTTGTATTTGATTTCAAACCATCTTCTTTTATTATCAAAAAAGAAAAAGCGATAAAGATTCTGAAATTAGGGACACCGACTGCGATTCAGAATGGTGTGACGAGCATTTCATTTATGATCATTACAACTCTTGTCAATATCATCGGTGGCGTCAATGCATCAGCCGCCGTTGGTGTTGTGGCTAAGTTCAACAGTTTTGCAGTGCTGCCGGCTGTGGCGATGGGGGCCTCCATCTCAACGATGTGTGCACAGAATATCGGTGCCGGCAAGTGGGACCGAGCAGTGAAAACATGCAAAATCGGTACAGTCATCGCATTCTGTATCAGTGGATGCATCTTTATTGTGGCGCAGACATCTTTCGAGCATATTTTACGCCTTTTTAATGATGAACCGGAAATGCTGAAATACGGCGTGCAGTATATCCGTACCTTCAGCTTTGATTATCTGCTGATGCCGTTTGTCTTCTGTATCAACGGCCTGTTTACAGGCGCAGGGCATACCGCTTTTTCAATGGTGAATAATATGCTGTCGGCGATCGTTCTCAGAGTACCGGTGGCAGTGGCCTTTGGCCTGGTGCTGAACCTTGGTTTGACGGGCGTCGGTCTCGGCGGTCCGATGGCATCCGTGGGTGCCATTATATTGATTGTGGTGTTCCTGATATCAGGTCGTTGGAAAGAGAATAAAGCATTGTAAAGAAAATCGCGATAGGCGTATTTACAAACGCCTGTAAGAAAGGTATAATAAGAATATAGGAAGTCGGAAGGTGAATGTGCTCACCCGACCCGGCGAAATAGCATTATTTATAAAAATAGCTGTCCGAGACTCGCCAAAGTACATAGGACGGCTATTTTTTATGCGTAAAATTCAGTATTGCAACTATGAGCATAGCGACAGAGACTATAAAATGAAACACGGGGCACAATGTAAACAAAAAACGCAGCCAGGCATAAAGCATGGACTGCGCTTTTTGTTTATATAAGGTATTATTTCTGGAAGGACAGCAGCAGATCGCCGGTATTGACGCGATCGCCTGCAGCAACGTAAATCTTGTCGATAACACCGTCCTGTTTGGCAACGACAGTTGTCTCCAGCTTCATGGCTTCGAGTACGAGCAGCGGCTGGTTCTGTTTCACTTCTTCGCCTTCTTTGACGAATACCTGGCTGACTGTACCCGGAATCGTAGAACCAACATGTGCCGGGTTGGACTTATCGGCTTTCAGTTTCTTATCGGACTTAACTTCAAGCTTCTTATCCTGAACAGTGACTTCACGGACAGAACCGTTGATTTCAAAGCTGAGGACACGTTTGCCTTCCTCATCAGGTGCAGACATTTCCATAAACTTAATCAGCAGATCTTTACCTTCACCAATCTTAAGGGTTGTTTCCTCACCGCGGCGCAGGCCATAGAAGTAAACATGGCTTTCAAGTCGTGTAACATCGTTGTATGCCTGGAAATGTTCGCAGTAATCTTCATATACCTTTGGATAGAGGGCATAGCTGACAGCCTTCAGATCCAGCTGGTAATCGGAGAAATCTGAGAGATCGTATTTATCCTTCAGCATGGCCTTAACAGCGTCAAAATCGACATCCGGAAGCAATGTACCCGGACGGACAGTGATCGGTTTCTCGCCTTTGAGGATCATCTTCTGAAGTTCAGGATTGAATCCACCTTCAGGCTGTCCGATCATGCCCTTGAAGTAGTCTACAACAGAGGCAGGGAATGAGAGATCCTGGCCAAGTTCAAAAATATTGTCTTTGTTCAGACCGTTCTTCAGCATAAAGATAGCCATATCACCGACAACCTTGGATGTAGGTGTAACTTTTGTAACATTGCCGAGAAGCTCGTTGGCCTGTCTGTACAGCTCTTTGATTTCTTCAAACTGATTCTTCATACCCATGCTTTCAACCTGGGCAAGAAGGTTGGAGTACTGACCGCCAGGGATCTCGTACTTGTAAATATCAACGTTTGGTGCGTTCATACCGCTTTCAAACTGTTTGTAAACCTTGCGGACTCTGCCGTAGTAGCGGCCAAGTTCACTGAGTTCATCAAGATCAAGGCCTGTGTCACGGTCTGTACCCTGCAGGGCAGCAACAACAGAGTTCATGGATGGCTGACTGGTCAGTGTGCTCATGGATTCAATGGCCAGATCGACGATATCAACGCCGGCTTCTGCAGCCATCAGGACAGTTGCAACACCGTTGCCTGTAGAATCATGTGTATGAAGGTGAACCGGAATCTTCAGTTCGGACTTCAGCGCACCGATCAGCTCTTTGGCAGCGTATGGCTTCAGAAGTCCGGCCATATCCTTGATGCAGAAGGTATGGATACCAAGTGCTTCGAGTTCTTTGGCTTTCTTGACATAATAATCCAGTGTGTATTTCTTCTCGTTCGGATTCGTAACATCGCCTGTATAGCAGAGTGTACCTTCGACAATCTTGCCTGTTTTCAATGCTTCTTCGATTGGCATCTTCATATTTTCAACCCAGTTCAGGGAGTCGAAAATTCTGAAAATATCGATGCCGGCTTTGGAGGAAACATCAATAAAGTTCTTAACCACATTGTCCGGATAATTGCTGTAACCAACGGCGTTGGATGCACGCAGCAGCATCTGGAGCATAGTGTTCGGCATTCTCTCACGGAGAATTTCGAGACGCTTCCATGGAGATTCCTTCAGGAAACGATAAGCGGTATCGAATGTGGCACCGCCCCAGCATTCAACGGAATAAGCATTCTGCATAAATGCATTGGTTGCACGGGCTGCACCGGCGAGATCCTTCGTACGCATACGGGTTGCCATCAGGGACTGCTGGGCATCACGCATAGTTGTATCTGTCACGTATAATTTCTTGTCATTCAAGATCTTCTGAGTAAAGTCCCTGGCACCAAGCTTTAAGAATTCGTCTCTGGCACCATAAACCGTTTTCTCCTCATCGAACTGAGGAATTTCACGATTTTCATAAAATGGTTTGTCGCCGCCAGTTGTATTGACGATTCTGTCACCCAGGAATTCGATGATCTTGGTTGCACGGTCCTGGCTGCGCTGCAGCTGGAACAGAGAAGGTGTTTCTTCTATAAAAGTGGTGTAGCACTGGCCGGCTCTGAATGTCTCATGGTTGATGACATTGATCAGGAAAGGCACGTTGGTTTTGACACCTCTGATACGCAGTTCCTTCAATGCGCGGAGAGACTTGCGGATGGCACCGTCAAATGTACGGTCGTGTGTGATCACTTTTACAAGAAGACTATCATAATATGGAAGAATCTCAGCGCCTGCATAAGCGTTGCCGCCGTCAAGACGGATACCATTGCCTGAACCGGAACGATAAACAGTGATCTTGCCTGTGTCCGGAAGGAAGTTATTGGATGGATCCTCTGTTGTAACACGTGTCTGGATCGAGAATCCCTGACACTTGACAGCATCCTGGGATGGAATATTGATCTCAGGGCTGTTCAGCGGATAACCTTCGGCAATGAGAATCTGAGAAGCAACAATATCGATGCCTGTAACCATCTCGGAAACGGTATGTTCAACCTGGACACGAGGGTTCATCTCAATGAAGTATGGATTGCCTTCCTGGTCCACAAGGAATTCAAGTGTACCGGCATTTCTGTAGCCGACCTGCTTGCAAAGCTTGATAGCGCTGTCGAAAATAATCTGACGTGTTGATTCAGGAATGCTGAATGCAGGGGCATATTCGACAACTTTCTGATGACGACGCTGCACGGAGCAGTCACGATCGTAAAGGTGAACAACGTTGCCGTAATTATCTGCAAGCACCTGTACTTCGATATGCTTTGGTCCGCGGATGTATTTCTCGATGAAGATCTGGTCATCACCGAAAGCCTTCTTGGATTCATTGCAGGCTTCGCGGTATTCCTTCGGCATATCTTCGGCACTGTTGACGATACGCATACCGCGGCCACCGCCGCCGTTGGAGGCTTTCAGCATAACCGGATAACCGACCATCTCAGCAACTTTCATGACTTCTTCTTCTGTCTTCAATGCGTGATCTACACCAGGGATGATTGGAACACCGGCTTTGATAGCCATCTGTTTGGAAGAAATCTTATCACCCATGGCATTCATGATGTCCTCGGAAGGTCCGATAAATACGATGCCGGCTTTTGCGCAGGCTTCGACAAAGTCCGGATTCTCAGAGAGAAAACCATAGCCCGGATGGATAGCATCAACATTTGCCTTCTTGGCAATTTCAATAATGCCCTTGATGTCCAGATAAGCATCAACAGGACCTTTATTTTCTTTCAGCTGATAGGATTCGTCTGCTTTGGAACGGAAGAGGGCATAGCGGTCTTCCTTGGAATAAATACCGACGGTTGTAATACCCAGCTCATTCAGAGCACGATAAACACGGATGGCGATTTCGCCTCGGTTAGCGACGAGAACACGTTTGAATGGTTTGATTTGTACTTCTCCCACTTTTGAGAAACCTCCTTTTTTAACTTTGCAAATACAATCTGAAATCCCCTTATTTTCTATCGTACAAACAGCAGCAGGAATGCAGACTGTCGTACGGAGTGTATTGCATACATATATTTTTACTATACGATATGGTTTGACTAAATGCAAGCGTTAAATATTAAACATTCAAAAATGTGATGGGATATCAGGAAAAATTCATAATTGCTCCGAAAAAAATGCAATATTCGACAAAATAGAATTCGTTTTGGAAACGTTTACAAAGGAAAATAGAAAAAGTGGTATAGTATAAAGCTATACCACGATAAAACATCAGTATTGGAATAATTGTTCCATATAGCTTACAATATGGATAGAGTGTTGAGAAACCCTAACTGTATCAGATCTGTCAGATATCGGCCATTCAGGCAGCAGATTTTTTGGATTGTACAGTTCGGTTCGTCAGATGTTCCGGGCGGCTGTGATCAGATTCTTCAGATGCGGTGAGAGATGGCGGCTGGATTTCCAGATCAGGTCGATCTCCGCAGGCAAAAGGCCCGGTACCGTCCGTTTCACGATATCGCTGCTTTCTTCCAGTACATGATCCAGAAGAAAAGCCGCGGTTGTGTTGGTTGCCACCAATTGCTGGATAGTTGCCAGCTGATTGGTGCGGACAATGATACTCGGCTTCAGATGAAGGGTTTCATAATACTGATGGATGCAGTGGTCGAGGAAAGTATCTTCCGGCAGCATGGCCAGAGGCAGTTGATCCAGGTCGTCGGTTGTTACGGTATCTTTCTCAGCCAGGGGATGCATGACGGACAGATACAGGCAGACGTTGACATGACGCAGCGCCACATGGCCGATGCCCGGAGGGAGTGGTCCGTTTCGGGTGATAATGGCCGCATCCAGGGTGTGGTCCATGATTTTGGAACGGTTGGCCAGAGAACCATTCTCCATGACCTGGATATGTGTACCGGGAGAACGGGCATAGAGGGTTCGAAGGAGATCTGTGAAGACGAGAGAACCGCTCATGGCCGGAAGACCAAGGGTCAGTGTTCTGTCGGTTGTAGACATATGCTTCATATTGGTTGTCAGCTGCTCGGCCTGTTCCAGAAGCTTATCTGCCTCATCCAGGAAGTAGCGACCCTCCGGAGTCAGTTCCAGACCGCGGCTGCGCCTGGTGAACAGACTGACACCGAATTCCCGTTCCAGTTCCTTGACCGCATTGGAGAGACTGGGCTGGGAGACATGGAGTTCGGCAGATGCCCGTGTGATATTGTTGTATTTGCAGATTGTCTGGAAATATTTCAGCTGTATAAGTGTCATGGAAACCTCTCTATCATAATGTATGCTCTCCGAAACGGAGGCATCATCGGCCGTAATGAAATGGTGGACAGGAAAACATTGCTTTAAGAATCATTATAAACCAGGAGGTGTATTTTCACAACGATAAATAAAGCGAATCCTGACAGAAAGGAATTCGGATGGGAAGAGAAAGGAGATTATAGAGATTATGAAAGAATTATGGGAATTATTTATTGTGTTTGCCAAGATTGGCGGCTTTACTTTCGGCGGTGGCTATGCGATGCTGCCGATTCTGCAGCGTGAAGTCGTGGAGAACAGAAACTGGGCAACGAGTGAGGAATTGATGGATTATTATGCCATCGGTCAGTGTACGCCGGGTATTATTGCTGTTAATACCGCGACATTTATCGGGTATAAGCGCAAGGGCATTATCGGCGGTATTGTGGCGACTATCGGATGTGTTTTTCCTTCACTGGTCATTATCATGATCATCGCCGCATTCATTAACAGTTTTACACATATTGTCTGGGTACAGCATGCCCTTGCAGGTATTCGTGTCTGTGTGTGTGTCCTAGTGCTGGATGCCGTTATCAAACTGGCGAAGAAGTCTCTGATCGATGCGGCGACGTATCTGATTTTTGCGGCCGTTGTGATTCTGTCACTGTTTACCGATGTTGCATCTTTTGTATGGATCGTATGTGCCGGAGCAGCAGGTGTGATCATCAAGACTTTGATGGAACGTTCAAAAGCGCAGAAGAAAGCATAGGAGGGATGAAATATGTTGATATTTAGACTTTTCTGGGAATTTTTTAAGACAGGACTTTTTGCCATTGGCGGCGGTCTGGCAACACTGCCGTTCCTTTATGATATGCAGGCTGCGACAGGCTGGTTTACGCTGGATGATATTTCCAATATGATCGCTATTTCGGAATCCACACCGGGACCGATGGGCATCAATATGGCTACTTATACGGGCTTTACTTCCATGGGTGTTTTAGGCGGTATTGCTGCGGTGGCCGGACTGGTAACACCGTCTATTATTATCATTATTATTGTGTCGAATATTCTGGAGAAATTTAAAACGAATAAATACGTACAATATTGTATGTATGGCCTGAGAGCCGCATCCGTGGGTCTGATTTCTGTGGCAGGACTTCGTGTGGCTGAGGCCGCGTTTCTGAGATCACAGCTGTTTGCAGAAACAGGATCGCTGACAGATCTCTTCAATATAAAAGCGTTTATATTTGGCGTGGTGTTGTATGTTGTTTATAAGAAAACAGGCAAGCATCCGATCATTTATATTCTTGCATCTGGTGTAATTGGTGTTATACTTAGTTTGTAGGGGGTAAGCGAGCCTGAGCGTATGGTTTCAGGCACTGCGATTATATTTAAAATAAAGACCGACATGATCCGGGGGTAGTAGAAAGGATGACGTCGGAGTGAGGAGGAGATTATGAATTATAATGAAGTACTTGCGAATGCAAGAGAGAACATCGGCAAGTTATGTAAGGCCTGTCCGGTCTGCAATGGTCTGGCATGCCGCAACACCGTTCCGGGTCCCGGAGCCAAGGGTGTCGGCGATACGGCCATTCGCAATTACCAGAAGTGGCAGGAGATCAGAGTGAATATGGATACATTGTGTGCGCCGAAGGCAGTGGATACATCTCTTGAACTCTTTGGAAAGAAGTTCAAGTATCCGTTTTTTGCGGGACCTGTAGGGGCTGTGAACCTGCATTACAGCGATGCATATGATGATGTTTCTTATAATAAAGTCCTTGTTTCTGCCTGTGCAGAAAATGGCATTGTTGCTTTTACAGGTGACGGTACGAATCCGAAGGTGATGGAAGCGGCAACAGATGCGATCGCATTGGCCGACGGCATGGGTGTTCCGACAGTGAAGCCGTGGAATCTGGATACGATTCGTGAGAAGATGGATCTTGTGAAGAAGTCCGGTGCTTTTGCAGTGGCTATGGATGTGGATGCAGCCGGTCTGCCGTTCCTGAAGAATATGGATCCGCCGGCAGGCGGCAAATCCGTCGAGGATCTGAAGGCCATTGCAGAAATGGCCGGTGCGCCGTTTATCGTGAAGGGCGTTATGACAGTGAAGGGTGCATTGAAGGCGAAGGAAGCGGGAGCAGCAGCCATTGTTGTATCCAATCACGGCGGACGTGTACAGGATCAGTGCCCGGCAACAGCAGAAGTTCTTCCTGAAATTGTGAAGGCTGTCGGCGGCAGCATGAAGATTTTTGTGGATGGCGGCATTCGAAGCGGTGTGGATATTTTCAAGGCACTGGCACTTGGTGCAGATGCAGTTATTATTGCTCGTCCGTTTGTAACAGCTGTTTACGGCGGTGCCGAAGAAGGCGTGAAAGCCTACATTGACAAACTGGCCGGAGAACTGGCAGATACGATGGCTATGTGCGGTGCCTTCAGTCTGCATGAGATTACACCGGACATGGTTCGATAAATGAATAGGATGACAAATATTTCCAATAAATATTAGCAAAAATGTCAAAAAAACATTAAAAAATGAATAAATATTCAGAAAACACTTCGTGGAGTTGCTTTATTAAAGCTGCGAAGTGTTTTTTTTGCTGTACAATTCAAACAATATATGCTATAATTTAAATTATTTCATATGACTGTTGTTATTTAGTCTATTAACGTGATGCGGTATACTATACAAATGGTATTTTTTGTACATAGACAAATGTCCGTCTTAGACGTTATAATAGCAGAAAACTAAATTGAATAGGAGAGAGAAAAGTGGGTAAATACATACTCAAGAGAATTGCACTTGCATTCGTGACCATTTGGGCAGTTGCCACGATCACATTCTTTCTGATGAACCTGGTTCCGGGCGGACCGTTCTTATCAGAGAAGGCAATCAGCCCTGCAGCAACAAAAGCGCTGGAAGCTAAGTATGGACTGGATAAACCTATGGCAGAACGTTATTTTACTTATATTTCCGATGCAGCTCACGGCGACTTCGGTGACAGCCTGAAGCAGAGAGGCCGTACAGTTATGGATATTATTGCGACAAAGTTCCCTGTATCCGCTAGATTAGGCGGAATGGCTGTCGTCCTTGCACTTTGTGTCGGTGTGCCGCTGGGTGTTCTGGCTGCATACAAGAGAGGCACTTTTATCGATAGTTTATTCAGTGTCATTGCCACCTGCGGCATTGCGGTGCCCGGGTTCGTTATCTGTACGCTGCTCCTTTACGTCTTTGGCGTTAAACTGCAGTGGCTGCCGACACTGGGCCTTAAGAGTGCGCAGAGCTACATTATGCCGGTGGTTGCGCTGGCAGCTTATCCGACATCATATATCATGCGTCTGATGCGTTCATCCATGCTGGATGTTCTCGGCCAGGATTATATGCGTACAGCGAAGGCAAAGGGGTTGTCACAGAAGGTTTCCCTGTTTAAGCATGCCCTTCGTAATGCAATCCTGCCTGTTATTACATATGTAGGTCCTATGCTGGCTTATACACTGACAGGTAGTTTTGTTACAGAGAAGATTTTTACAATTCCTGGTCTTGGCGGCGAATTCATCAAAGCCATCAATGGCCGTGATTACACGATGATCATGGGTACAACAATTTTCCTTGCGACGATCATGATCGTTATGAATGTTATTGTTGACATTGTCTACAAACTGGTAGACCCGCGTATCAAGTTGAAATAAACAGGAGGGTAAGTGATAATGGAGAAGAATCCGTTAAGTTTTCAATTAAAGTTAAATCCAGACGACTTCCTTCCGGCTACGGATGAAGAGAAGGAAAGCCTTGTTGTCATGCGTGACAGCGTCAGCTTCTGGAAAGATGGTTTCAGACGTCTGCGTAAGAACAAAGTGGCTATGGTTTGTCTGTTTATCATTATTATTGTTATGATTTTTGCCTTTATTGTTCCGGCATTTTATCCATACAGTTACGAACAGCAGATTCAGGGTGCGAATAACCTTGCACCGATGCAGTATTCTGCCAAAGAGATGGAGCAAATAGCAGCCGGCGAGAAGGTATTTCCGCATTTCTTCGGCACAGATAAGATGGGCCGTGATTATGCAATCCGTGTCATGATGGGAAGCCGTATCTCCCTGTTGGTTGGTATCATTGCAGCAGCGATCATTCTTGTCATCGGTTCTATTTTCGGTTCCATCGCTGCTTTTGCAGGCGGCTGGGTCGATCTGATCATGATGCGTATTGTTGATATTATTTATACCATTCCGGATGTCCTGCTGATCGTTCTTTTGTCCTTCGCTTTGAAGGCACCATTGAAGGTGTTGGCTCAGGCGCCGGGCTTCGGATGGATTTCCGTTGTTGGTGAGAACCTGATCAGTATTTTCATCGTATTCGCTCTTTTGTACTGGGTTGGTATGGCACGTATGGTACGAAGCCAGATCCTGATGCTGAAGGAAAGTGAATATGTTACAGCTGCAAGAGCACTGGGTGCATCTTCAGCGAGAATTATCAAGAAGCATCTGCTGACAAACTGTATCGGTACACTGATCGTTACAACAACACTGCAGATCCCGTCATCTATCTTTACGGAGAGTTTCCTGAGCTTCCTCGGTCTTGGTGTTGCTGTTCCGATGCCTTCTCTGGGAAGTCTTGCCAGTGATGCGATCAATGGTTTGAATACATATCCGTATCTGCTGTTTATTCCGGCAGCAGTTATCAGTTTGATCATTCTGAGCTTTAACTTACTGGGCGATGGCCTTAGAGATGCCTTTGACCCTAAACTTAAGAACTAGGAAGGAGAGTGTAAGATTATGTCAGAATATCTTGTAGATATACAGCACGAACGTCTTTCATTCTTCACACCTGCCGGTGAAGTTAAGGCATTGAATGACGTTTCTATCCATCTGAATGATGGTGAAGTCCTCGGTATTGTAGGAGAGAGTGGTTCAGGTAAATCCGTTACTGCATACAGTCTGATGGGACTGACTGCTTACCCGGGTAAGTTAGTCGGTGGTACGATTGATTTTAACGGTCACCGTATCAACGATCTGTCTGAGAAGGAGTTCCGTAAGATCCGAGGCAACGAAGTATCGATTATTTTCCAGGATCCGATGACAAGTCTGAATCCTGTTTATACAATTGGCAACCAGATCATGGAAGTTATTCTTCTGCATACAGACAAGAATAAAGAGCAGGCCCGGGCCAGAGCCAAGGAACTTTTGGAACTGGTTGGTATCAATGAGCCTGAAAAGCGTCTGAAACAGTATCCGCATGAGTTATCCGGTGGTATGAGACAGCGTGTTATGATTGCGATCGCATTGGCATGTGAACCGAAGCTTCTGATTGCCGATGAGCCGACAACAGCCCTTGATGTGACGATTCAGGCACAGATCCTTGAGTTGATGATGGAGCTGAAAGAGAAGCTTGGCATGGCGATCATCATGATCACTCATGACCTTGGTGTTGTTGCCAGCATGTGCGACAGGATTGCTGTTATGTATGCCGGACGTATTGTCGAATATGGTACAACGGATGATATTTTCTACAATCCGAAGCATGAATATACAAAGGGCCTTCTGAAGAGTATTCCGCGACTGGATGCCAAAGAGCATGAGCGTCTGGTGCCGATCGAAGGTACACCGATCGATTTGCTGAATCCGCCTGCAGGATGTCCGTTTGCACCGCGTTGTTCAAACTGTATGAAGATCTGCCTGAGAGAGATGGCACCGGTGACAACTTTCGATGATGTACATTATACACAGTGCTGGATGAACCAGAAGGAACAGATGGAAAGAGAGGCCGCAAAATGAGTGATAAATTAGTTCAGGTAGAACATTTGCAGCAGTACTTTCCGGCCGGTGGTTTTGGAAAGAACAAGAAATATGTTCAGGCTGTAGATGATGTTTCCTTCTTTATCAACAGAGGTGAAACACTTGGTCTTGTTGGTGAGTCCGGATGCGGTAAGACAACAACAGGACGTACACTGCTCCGTCTCTATGAACCGACGGGCGGCAGAATTATTTATGATGATAAGGTTATTTTTGATAAAGAGAAGAAGATTGCAGAGAATATGCTGCCTTATCGTAAGAAAATGCAGATTGTATTCCAGGATCCATACGCCAGTCTGGACCCGCGTATGACAGTCGGTGATATTGTCGGCGAACCAATTGATATCCACCATCTTGCATCTTCCAAGCAGGAGCGTTATGATATGATTATCGAGATGCTTCGTCGCGTTGGTCTGAACTCCGAGCATGCGAATCGTTATCCGCATGAGTTCTCAGGCGGTCAGCGTCAGCGTGTCGGCATTGCAAGAGCATTGGCTGTTCATCCGGAATTCATTGTGTGTGATGAGCCAATTTCCGCGCTGGATGTTTCTATTCAGGCGCAGGTTATCAATATGTTTGAGGATCTGCAGGAGAGCATGAATCTGACTTATCTGTTCATTGCCCATGATCTGTCCGTTGTTAAGCATATTTCCAACCGTATTGGTGTTATGTACCTTGGCAGAATGGTTGAACTTGCTGACAGCTATGAGCTGACAATGCACAGCCTGCATCCATACACAAAGAGTCTGATCTCTGCGATCCCGATCGCAGACCCGAAGCAGGCAAGGGCCAGCAAGCGTATCGCTCTTGAAGGCGATGTACCTAGCCCGCTGAATCCACCTTCAGGATGCCGTTTCAGAACACGCTGCCCATATGCAGACGAGCAGTGTGCGAAGGAAGTTCCGGAATTCAAGGAAGTGGCTCCGGGACATTATGCAGCTTGTCATCATCTGGACAAGTGCAACTAAAAGTACCGTTTCACAGACAGCACTGTGAAGGGTATAATGTGTAATTGTTCAGAGCTAAGCAAAATTTCAAAAAACAGGTATAAAATGCTTGCATTTTTAAGACTGTTTTTG
>OLPF01001089.1_pt1 | contig 24504 bp, 19 predicted proteins | sample 1673121 | NCBI WGS metagenome assembly OLPF01 (sample SAMEA3136756, study PRJEB25190) | human gut metagenome
CAGCCGCCGAAGCGGTGCTTAAGCCGCTAGGCGGGAATTGTGCGGTGTTGCCCTAACCCCTATGGTGTGTTATCCGCGGGTGCCCTCAACGCTGGAATCGGTGCTCCAGCCCTGCAGGTCAGTGGGGTTGATGGAGCCGTTCCAGCGGCCATCGTTCTGGGCGTCGTTCCATTCGTTCCAGGCTGCCTCGCTGCGGATAGCTGTACCGCTGCGGAATGCTGCATCCCACGGGTTGGCGGAATCCGGGTCGGTAGGGTCCCAGCCGCGCTTGCTCTCGTCCGTCGGGTCGGTGTAAATGGTGCCGGGCTTTCCCATGGGGCCGGGGTCATCGGCGTTATCATAGATCACCACGCGGGTGCCGATGGGGCAGTTATCATAGATCCACTTTACATCACAGACCAACAGCCGGATACAGCCCAGGCTGGCCTGGGTGCCCAGCTGGTTGAACTGGTCGTACTCGATATCGTCCTTGTGCTGGCTGTAATACGGCACAGTGTGGAACAGATAGGAATCCCAGATGCGGGTAGCGTACTGGCCATAGCTCGGCCCGGCCAGCAGCCGCCAGTCATAATTGACCGGCGTTGCAAAGAATCCCAGCGGGGTATCCGCGCCGCCGGAGCACACCATGGCCATATACGGCTTGGTGTAGTTACCCTCATCGTCCAGCGCCAGTACCGTCACGGTAGAAGCCGCGCGGTTGACCGCGATCATATAGGGGCAGCCATCTTTGGCACTGTATTTCAGCCCCTCGCTCTGGTAAAATTCATCGGCAGCCAGCTGTTCCATCAAGGCTTTGCCGCGCTCATCCCAAAGCGCCGGGTCCACCACCTGCGGGGCATCCTTGGTGCAGTTTGCGGACGCCGTTGCGGTGGCATCGGCAATGCGCTGTTCTTCCTCGGTCATGGTGGGCTGTTCCTGTTGGCTGTCGCCATCCGTGGTGCTGTCTGCACCGTCGGGCGCGGTGGAGCTGGAATCCCCCTGGCTCTGGTTGGGCTTGTTGGTAATGGTGCCATCGGTTTTTACCAGCAAAAAGCAGCCTGCGCACACCAAAATAAACACGGCAATGCAGAAAATCAAGGTGATCAGGGCATGCACGCGGCGGTTCTGTTTGCGTGAAACAGCGCGGCGGCGCTGCATATTGCTGCTCCTGGCAGCGGGTGCAGGGCGGCGCTTGGGTCCCTGCGCCGGACGTTTTTGTTGCGGCATTGTGCAGACCTCCCGTTTATGGTGTCAAAATCGTATGTTTCGGGCTTTGCTTCCCACTGCGGGCGGGCGCGGCCCGAACGGAATTCATTTCCCGTATTCTTCCGCCACAAATTTTTCCAGTGCGGCAAAGCTGCGGCGGACCTTCTCGGTATCAATGCAATACGCCATGCGGAAGTAGCCGGGGCAGCCAAAGCTGTCGCCGGGAACCAACGCCAGGTCATACTTCATGGCCTTTTTGCAGAACGCATTGGCGTCCTCCTCCAGCGCTTTGGGGAAGATATAGAAGGTGCCGGAGGGTTTGACCACGGTAAAGCCCAGCTTTTTCAGCTCGGCGTAAATCAGCTCCATGTTGGTTTCGTACACGCCCAAGTCGCTGGTTTCGTCCAGGCATTCGGCCACGGCCAGCTGGATCAGTGATGCCGGGCAGTTGTGGCCGGTTCCGCGGCTGATCTGGCCGCACATGGGCACAATATACTCGGCATCCTCGCAGCGCGGGTTCGCAGCCACATAGCCGATGCGCTCGCCCGGCAGGCTCAGGCTCTTGCTGAACGAATAGCAGGTCAACGTATCGTCATAGAACTTGGCGACGTACTGGATGGGCTGCCCGCCGAACATGATTTCGCGGTACGGCTCATCCGAGATCAAAAAGATTCGGTGCCCATACTTGGCGCTGGCGGCGCGCAGGCGGTCGGCCAGGCCGGTCAGCGTCTCGGCGCTGTAGGCTGCGCCGGAGGGATTGTTGGGGGTGTTGATCAGCACGGCGGCGGTGTTCGCATCCAGCATCGCGTCAAATGCGTCAAAGTCAATCTGGAAATCCTTCGTGCGGGGCGGAACGACCTTCAGATTCAGGCCCGCGCCCTCCACATACGGCTTGTATTCCGGGAAGAACGGCGCAAAGGTGATAATATCCTGCCCCGGCACCGCCACGCAGCGCATGGCGTGGGCCAGCGCACCGGCAGCACCCGTTGCCATAAAGATATGCTCCATACCGTAGTCCATGCCAAAGCGGCGGTTCAGGCTTTCGGCCACCGCCTTGCGCACGGCGGGGATGGTCAGCGTGGGGCTGTAGCCATGCAGCGTCACCGGCTCCTTGGTCTGCAGCAGATCGATGCAGGTTTTGGTAAAGTGCTCCGGGCAGGGCACCGAAGGGTTGCCCAGCGAATAATCAAACACATTTTCATAGCCGATCTCGGTCCCGCGAGCCGTGCTCCACTCGGAGATTTGGCGAATAACGGACTTGCCGCTAAGCATATCTTTATAGCGCTGCGCAATCATTTTACAGTTCCTCCCGCCGCAATTTTGCAGTTATTTCATGATAACGTCATACAGTTCATCGCTGTTTTCTGCCAGGTATTCCGCCCCGGCCGCATTCAGTTCCTCCCGCGTGCGGAATCCCCACACCGCCCCGCAGCAGGGCAGGTTCGCATTGTGGGCGGTTTCCACATCCACGTTGCTGTCCCCCACATACAGGGTGCTGGCCGGGTCGGCATGCAGGGCCTGCAGCAGGGCGTTCGTGCCCTCGGCGGCGGGCTTGGGGGCCACGCCGGTCATCTGGCCGCGCACGATCGTAAAATACTGCGTGCCGAAATAATCCTTGACGACCTCTTTTGCCAGCGCATCCGCCTTGTTGGAAAACACCGCCAGCTGCACGCCGTTCGCTTTCAGCTTTGCCAGCATTTCGGGGATGCCGGGGTACGGTGCGGTGGTGTCCCGCAGGTGCTGGCCATAATCCCGCTTAAAATCCGCCAGGGCCGCTTCCAGCACCACCGGGGTGCGCTGGTCTGCCGGGGCCAGGCGCTCCACCAGTTTCGGGATACCGTTGCCCACGAAATAGCGGTACGCCTGGCGCTCATGGGTGGGCCAGCCATATTTCCGGCACAGCCGGTTGCCGGCATCCGCCAGGTCAGTCAGGGTGTTCAGCAGCGTACCATCCAGGTCAAACACTACAGTTTTATACATTTTGTAATATCCTCTATTCTCTATACACATTCTAACTTTTCCCACTGATACGGCAAAAGCCACACTTCTATTATAGGAGCATTTTGCCAAAACGGCAACCGCTTTTGCCTGTTGTTTTGGAGCAAAAGTGTAAATTATACAGCGGCAGGGTGCAATATCACGTAAAGTGTGCTACTATATATTCGTATTGCTGGCCGGGAGTGATCCCGCCAAGGGGAGGAAAAAAGATGGACCTGTTTCTTTCAATTCTGAAATCCGTCATTTACGGTGTGATTGAAGGCATCACCGAATGGCTGCCGATTTCCAGCACCGGGCATATGATCCTTGCCGAGCAGGTGCTGAAGTTTGGCTATACGGAAGATTTTATGGAAATGTTCCGCGTTGTCATCCAGCTGGGTGCTATCCTGGCTGTTGTGGTGCTGTATTTCCACAAGCTGTGGCCGTTCTGCAAGGATAATGGCCGCGATACCGGCTTTGCCGCCCACCTGCGCTGGCCCGTGGTCCGGCTGTGGTTCAAAATTATTGCAGCCTGCGTGCCCGCCGCCGTGCTGGGCATTCTGCTGGACGACTGGATGGACGCCCACCTGTATAACAGCGTGGTGGTTGCCCTGATGCTGATTGTGTACGGCGTTGCCTTTATCCTGATCGAGCGCCGCCCGCGGGTGCCCACCACCACCAAGCTTTCCCGCATTACTTACCCGCAGGCGTTCAAGGTTGGCTGCTGGCAGGTGCTCTCCCTGATTCCCGGCACCTCCCGCAGCGGCTCCACCATTCTGGGCGGCATGCTGTGCGGCATGTCCCGCCCGGCTGCCAGCCAGTTCACTTTCTTCCTTGCCATCCCGGTCATGGCCGGTGCCAGTTTGCTCAAGCTGGTCAAGTTCTTTGGCAAGGGCAACAGCTTCACGCTGGATCAGACCGTTGTGCTGATCGTTGGCTGTGCGGTTGCCTTTATCGTTTCCATCATCGCCATCCGCTTCCTGATGGATTACGTCAAGCGCCACACCTTCACCGCGTTCGGCGTTTACCGCATCGCGCTCGGCATTGTTGTTCTGGTGATCTGGGGCGTACAGACCTTTGTGCTGAAAGCGCCCGCCGCCGTGTAACGGCCCGGAGTGTATCTGAAATCGAAAATCTCCCCGCTGCATTTTGTGCATCAGCACATTGCAGTGGGGAGATTTTTTCTTGCCATTTTTGTTCCTAAGGCAATACCGCATAATTCTAAGTGCCGATACGGCGAGCGAGGTGCGGCAGATGCCAAGCCAAAAGCGCAGATAATACTGGATGTCTTATCGAGCATTTTGGCAACGCAGATGCCGTGCCGCAGCTGCCGGAGCGGTGCTTAAGCCGCAAGGCGGGAATTGTGCGGTGTTGCCCTAAATCAGAGGAATCCTGGCTGACGTCTGCTTATCAGCTTCTTACTTTTCCACCTGGAACAAATTCTGCTGACTGGTTGCTTTGGCACCGATGTTGTTATACTCCAAATAGAAGTACCCATGCACCCAGGCATCCAGCTCTGCATTCTCGCCGTAGGTGTGGGTCACGCCGTCCGCGTCCATATAGTCATTGGCGGCTGTCACCACCGGGGCCACCTGCTTGAGTGCCAGCAGGTACTGGTAATACGGGGTCAGCGGCAGCCCGGCATTTTCCACCAGGGTGGGTGCCAGCATGCACATATCCATGCGGTTGTACTCGTCGGTGGCGCTGGTCTGGCCTGCGTTTTCCAGCGGGTAGTTTGCCCAGATCAGGTAGGGCGTGCTGCGCTCCAAAATCTGCAAATTGTTCTCATCGGTAAAGGTATGGTCGGCCACATGATCCACAAAGCTGGGGGCGTGGTCGCCTGCCATGGCAACAATCACCTTGCGGCCGGTCTTTTCGTACTGCTCGGTCAGGTATTCGGTCAGTTCGCCAAAGGCACGGTCGGTCATATAGATGTTGCTCAGGTATTCATCCATGATGGAATCATACTCGCCGTAATCGGTTGCGGCATGCACGATATCCTCCTCCGGGGGGTTCATATCGTAATCGCCGTGGCTCTGGATGGAAACCAGAAACACAAACCGCGGCTGGTCCTCCGGCATTGCTTCATACAAACCTTCCAGGTCGCGGTAGGTGGCGCTGTCGGTCTGGTAGGGGCGGCTGCCATAGGTTTCCTTGGTCGGAAAATCATCCTGGAAGTGGGTCTCGTCAAAGCCCAGTGTCAGCCAGGCAGAATCGCGGCGGTAGTTGGAGTTGGTATAGGGGTGGGCTGCCAGCGTGGCATACCCCAGATCTTTCAGGTTGCTGACCAGGCTGTTTGCCTTGTGCAGGTTCAACCAGTTGAACGGTGTGATGGAGGGCATCAGCATCAGCGAGTTGGAGGAAAGCATCTCGTACTCGCTGGAGTTGGTGCCGCCGCCCACATGCGGGCTGATGGTGTGGCCGTAAATGGAGTTGGGCAGGTTTTTGGTCACCTGCATGATCTCCTGGTCGGCCTGCAGGTCCGTTACCAGGTCAAAGTCATAAAAGCTTTCGGACAGGATCAGGAACACATCGGGGTAGTCCTGCTCGTTTGCCGTTTCGGGGCTGGCCTGATAGTCCTGCGCCATTGCAGCGGCCTCGGTGGCGGCGTCCTCGCTGTAGCCGTCCGGCTGCAGGATGGGGTCCACCATCAGGCTGGCGGCTTCAAGGCTACCCGCCAGGTAGCCGTACTTATAATAGGTTTCCTGCCAGGCCCAGCCGTAAGTGGTGGCGGGCTTGATGGGGTTGGGGCTGAAATACCCCAGATACAGCACCGCAAAAATGCCGCAGGCGCAGGCCAGCGCATGGGCGCCGCGCTGTTTCCAGCTGCGCTTATGCTTGCCGGCCAGTTTGACCTGCACAACGGCAGCCACCAGCACCGGGATGTACAGCAGCGCAATGGTAATAACTGTCTGGGTAATGTGCAGGGTATAACTGCCCATCACCTCTGCCGCGGTACCCAGGTTCAGGATGTCCTGCGGCATCAGGGCGGAACCATGCAGGTCCCGCGTGTAATAGTTGACCAGCGCCAGCACGGTAAAAATCAGGCCGGAAACGCCGGTTGCAATGCCCCAGCTGCCGCACAGGGCAAACACCACCAGCGTCAGGCAGAACGCCGTCAGCGCATTGAGCGGTGCGTATACCGGCCACTGCCCCGCCATGTAGTTGGCAGTTACGCCGTCAGAAATTTCTAACTGGTAGCGCGCCACAAAGGCCGCTGCCACAGCCAGCGCAAATGGCAGCACCGTGCCAAGCCAGAAGCGCTTGCTTTTTAATGTTTTTTTGATGTTTTGCATGGGTATCCAGTTCCTTCGCTTTGTTTGTTCATTAAGTTGCGGTCAACATTCCGCGTCAACGCACCGAATGTCCGGTATGCCCGCAAAAGGGCATATTAGGTTAGTATATCATATTTTATGCCGGTTGTGAATCACCGTTTTTCGGCCAAATGCTGCCACTTGTTCCAAATCCGGCCCGCCCGCGCAGATTTTGCATTTACCAACCTACGCTTTCATGTTATAATATTAGTTAATCATCATTTTACCCCATAGACGGAGGCTATTCTATGAAAATTCCTGCAAAAGGTTTTACTCACGGCGGCAAGTTCCATGCAGACGATGTGTTTGCCACAGCGCTGCTGATGATTGTGCGGCCGGATATCAAAGTAACCCGCGGTTTTGTTGTGCCGGATGGTTTTGACGGCATTGTGTACGATGTGGGCTGCGGTATGTTTGACCACCACCAGGAACCGCGCGAAAGCCGCCCCAACGGCGTGCCCTATGCGGCCTTTGGCTTGCTGTGGCGCGTGTTGGGTGCCCAGCTGGTGGGTACCCACCAGGCCCGCCTGCTGGATGAAAATTTTGTTCAGCCCCTAGACTTGAACGATAACACCGGCGAACAGAACTCCCTGGCCGATGCTATCGGCAGCTTTAACCCCGTGTGGGATTCCGGCGAAGATTCCGATGCCTGCTTCTGGCGCGCCGTGCCCTTTGCCAAGCAGGTGCTGGAAAACGAGATTGCCGCAGCCAACGCCGTGAACCGCGCGGACGAGACCGTCCAGAACGCCTACAAGAACTCCAGGGACGGCATTGTGGTCCTGCCGGACTACATGCCCTGGAAAAACGGCCTGTACAAAACCGATGCCCTGTTTGTTGTCTACCCCAGCCAGCGCGGCGGCTACAGCGCCCAGTGCGTGACCGATTACAAGACCCGCCGCAGCAAGGTGCCGTTCCCGCCCGCATGGGGCGGCCAGCCGGAGGAGATCCTGCGCGAAAAGAGCGGCCTGGCTCTTAAGTTCTGCCACCCCAGCCGTTTCCTTGTCACCGCGGAAACCAAAGAGGATGCCATTGAGGCATGCCGCCGTGCCCTGCGCGCCGCCGGAAGGCCGGTGAGCGCACAGTGAGCGCCGAAACTCTAGAGCAGTTTGGTCCCCGCCCCAGCACCGCGGCGGACTGCCAGCCAGACCCGGCTTCCGCCTGGGTCTACATGGTGCGCTGCGCGGATGGCAGCCTGTATTCCGGCTGGACCAATGACCTTGCCCGCCGCCTGCGCGCCCACAAGGGCGGCAAGGCCGGTGCCAAGTATACCCACGCCAAAGGTGCCGTTAAGCTGACCTATGCCGAGCGCTGCACCGATAAAAGTGCCGCCCTGAAGCGGGAAGCCGCCCTGAAAAAGCTGCCAAAACCCGAAAAGGAAGCCCTTGCCGCCCAGTGGACCGCTGAAAACACCATCACCCTGCGGGATGCCGCGCCGGAGGACGCCGCCGCCGTGGCGGAGCTGTACAACTGGTATGTCACCCACTCCACGGCCACTTTCCAGTATGACCTGTGTACCGAGGAATTCCAGCGCGAAAATATCGCCTATGTGCAGCAGCGCGCGCCGTTCCTGGTTGCCGTCAATGCAGCGGGCAAGCTGTGCGGCTTTGCCTGCGCCCACCCCTGGCACAGCCGCACAGCTTATGCGTGGGATGTGGAGCTAACCGTTTACTGCGCCCACGACTGTGTAGGCCAGGGGGTTGGCGGACGGCTGTACAAAGCCCTGCTGGACGGCGTGCGCCAGCGCGGCTACTGCAACGCCATTGCCCTTGTGACCGGCCAGAACAAAGAGAGCTGCGCGTTCCATAAGGCGCTCGGCTTCAAAAAAATCGGCGTGGAACCCCGCACTGGGTACAAGTTCGGCCAATGGCTGGACCTTGCCTATTGGTGGATGGACCTGCGCCCCGGCCAGGAGCCTCCGGAGCCGGTGCGCCTGGGGCAATAAAACTGCATAACACAAAATTAAGCGGGGCACTGCTGATTGGCAGTGCCCCGCTTTTGTTATAAAGATTTGTAGGGCGCGATGCCCTCATCGCGCCGCGGAGAAACGTAAATCCATCCACCGCAAACCTGTAAACGATCTGCAGAGGACGATGCCTGCATCGTCCCGCATACTGAGCTGCAACCATGGTATACTGTCATCAACATCCTATCTCCCCGCCGCGCGTTTTTGTTTTCCACAAGAAGCCCCTCTGTTTGTGGAAAACCGTTCAGATTCTTTTCAGGCAATACCGCATAATTCTAAGTACCGATACGGCGAGCGAGGTGCCGCAGCCGCCGGAGCGGTGCTTGAGCCGTTAGGCGGGAATTGTGCGGTGTTGCCTTCACTTTTTCCCTGTCGTTACGCGGTCTGCATTCCTGTTTTTGCCCACAAACTGCCCTTGTTCACGCAAAGTTTACCGGAATTTCCAGCTATTTCATGCCTTGTTCATCCGCAGTTCATTTTTATTCTTCATGATAGAATCTATCGGGGGCCCCTATTACCGCCCCCAACTGGAGGAATTGTTATGCACGAAACCCAACAGCCGCGCGACCCCAAAAAGACGACCGGCATTGTATATGCCGTGATCCTTGTGGTGTTGCTGCTGCTCAATTTCTGGGCCTTCCCCGCCATGATGAAAGGCCAGGTCAAACAGGTCGATTACGGCACCTTCCTGAACATGCTCGAAGGCGGCGAGCTGAGCACCGTTGAAATTCAGGATCAGCAAATCTATTTTGTGGACAAAAACGATACCACCTACTGCACCAACTCCATTGCGCAGGACCTGCAGCTGGTCAACCGGTTGGAAAGCGCCGGCGTTTCCTTTGGCAAGGTGTACAACCAGACCACCTGGGTGGACACCCTGCTGGGCTGGGTCATCTCGCTGCTGCCCATGATCATCCTGATCGTCTGGTTCAACCGCATGATGCGCAAGCGGGTCGGTGAAATGACCGGCGGCGCCAACAGCATGATTTTTGGCGGCGGCAAATCCGGTGCCAAACAGTATGTCGTTGAGGATGGCAAGTCCATCAAATTTGCCGATGTTGCCGGTGAGGACGAAGCCAAAGAGAGCCTGCAGGAAATCGTTGACTTCCTGCATAACCCCAAGCGTTACGAGGATATCGGTGCCAAAATGCCCAAGGGCGTTCTGCTTGTCGGCCCCCCGGGCACCGGTAAAACCCTGCTGGCCCGCGCTGTTGCCGGCGAAGCCGGTGTTCCCTTCTTCTCCATTGCGGGTTCTGAATTTGTCGAGATGTTCGTCGGCATGGGCGCTTCCAAGGTGCGTGACCTCTTCAAACAGGCCAACGAAAAAGCCCCATGCATTATCTTTATTGATGAGATCGATACCATCGGCAAAAAGCGTGACGGTGCTTCCGGTATGGGCGGCAACGATGAACGCGAGCAGACCCTGAACCAGCTGCTGACCGAAATGGACGGGTTTGACGCCGCCAAGGGTGTTATCATTCTGGCCGCCACCAACCGTCCTGAATCCCTTGACCCCGCTTTGACCCGCCCCGGCCGTTTTGACCGTCGTGTGCCCGTGGAGCTGCCCGACCTGAAAGGCCGCGAAAGCATCCTGCGCCTGCACGCTCAAAAGGTCAAAATCGGCCCCGACTGTGACTTTGCCGTGGTTGCCCGCATGACTCCCGGTGCTTCCGGTGCCGAGCTGGCCAATATCATCAACGAAGCCGCCCTGGGCGCTGTGCGCCACCACCGCATGGCCGTTACCCAGTACGACCTGCAGGAAGCCGTGGATACCATCCTGGCCGGTGCCCAGAAAAAGAATAAGATCCTGAGCGACAAAGAAAAGTGCATCGTGGCCTACCACGAAGTCGGCCATGCCATGGTTGCCGCCCTGCAGAGCCATTCCGCCCCCGTGCAGAAAATCACCATTGTGCCGCGCACTTCCGGCGCGCTGGGTTTCACCATGCAGGTAGAGGACGGCGACCACACCCTGATGACCAAGGAAGAGATCCTGGCCAAAATTGCCACCATGACCGGTGGCCGTGCCGCCGAAGAAGTGGTGTTCAACTCCATCACCACCGGCGCATCCAACGATATCGAGCAGGCCACCAAGATGGCCCGCGCCATGATTACCCGCTACGGCATGACCGACGACTTTGACATGGTTGCCCTGGAAACCGTGAACAACGCCTACCTGGGCGGCGATGCCAGCCTGGCCTGCAGTGAGCGCACAGCCGCCACAGTGGACGATAAGGTCGTGGAAGTCGTCAAGCAGCAGCATGAAAAAGCCAAACAGATGCTGATTGAAAACCGCGGCAAGCTGGACGAGATTGCCAAGTACCTGTATGAGAAAGAAACCATCACCGGCGAAGAGTTCATGCGCATCCTGACCGCTGTTCCCCAGCTGCCCACCGGTGCCGTGGAACAGTAAAGGCAACACCGCACGGGCGGGGGTGTTTTGTTGTAATTCTGTAGGGGCGCGCACCATGCACCCATCCGTTTTATATCATCACACTACAGCGCTTTCTCACAAAGCACATCATGTAATAGCGCCATTTTATGGCCCGCCGTTACCCCTTTGTAGGGGCCGCTGCTCACCTCTTTCCGAAAAACGCAATAAAAATGCTGTCTTTCTCCACATCAGGGAAAGGCAGCATTCTTCTTTATCCGTTCAGATCTTCGCCGTTGCTGGCAATCACATTTTTATACCATCCAAAGGACTTTTTCCTGTACCGTGCCGCCGCCCTGTTCGAGTACCGGGAAAAGCACCAGTGATCCTGCCGGGCTTTATTTTGCCTGTGCGCCCTCTGGGAAGATGATCTTGTTCACAAAGAAGAAGATCACCATGGAAATGCCGCCATTGAGCACGGTGGTTCCAATGTTGTAGATGAAATCCGGCACCAGCAGGCCCGCAACCGCCACCCACACACAGTTGATGGAGTTGACGATGCAGGTGATCAAGCAGAACGCCACCACATACCAGGCGATCTGCTTGGCCAGGTTGCCCTTGCTGCGGAACACAAAGTTGCGCTGGATGGGAAAGTTTATGCATTCTCCCAGCACCATGGCAACCATGTAGGCGCAAAAGTACGGCAGACCGCCATGGGCGGAATCATACCCCAGGATGTTCCACTGGAAGGTTTCGCCAAACAGCGTGACCGGGATGCCCGGCCAGCCAAAATCCACCACCGGCAGGCTGCTGAACGCCGCCGGCAAAAATTGCAGCAGCAGGTATTTGAACACCGTAACCAGGTTGGATACGATCACAAACAGTCCGCCTTCGCGCACCCACTTGGCTGCGGCGGGGTGTTTTGCCGCAAAATTATTCCATAGCTGCATAAATAGCCCCTCTCTTTCCTCAGCTGTTGCGCAGGCGCTGTTCCAGCTGTGCGTTCAGTACCAGGTTTTTCACGGCTTCTATGATCACCCGCACAAGGCCGATGATCCAGAATCCCTGTAATTCCATCACAATGCCATCCACCATGCCCATGCTGATGGCACCGCTGGTCATTTTGGCCAGGGCACGCAGCGGCATGTTGTACTGGAACAGCACATTCAGGTCCGGCTTGCCGCGCTTGTAGCTGGCGTTCAGCAGTGCGGTAAGCACCAGCCAGATCAGCCAGCCCAGCGGGCTGCGGCTGTGGTTCAGCTCGCCCAGGGTCATGTTGCGGTCAATTTTAACTTTTCCCTGCTGCACCGGGCGGCCCAGAAGGGTGGCCCACTCGTCATCCGGCACGCTCTGCACCTTGCCGCTGGTATAGTGCGGCAGATGCTTACCCGCATAGGGGTTGGGTGCGCCGGTACCGGCCACTTCCACCACGGCGGTCAGGCGAATGTCCGCACTGGACGCGCCGACCCGCAGCTCATAGCTGCCGCCTTCCACTTCCCAGCTGTCGGTCTTGGTGTTCCAGTAGCGGAATGCCTTGTCGTCCAGCGGGATGGTCACGGTCTTGCTTTCACCGGGCTGCAGCTGCACCTTGGCAAAGCCTTTCAGCTCCTGTGCGGGGCGGAACACTTCTGCCCCGGGTTTTGCCACATACAGCTGCACGATCTCTGCTCCGGCGCGCTTGCCGGTGTTGGTTACGGTCAGGGTCACGCCATTGGACGCGGCCTGCAAATTGCTGTAGGCAAAGCTGGTGTAGCTTAACCCATAGCCAAAGGGAAATGCCACCGGCACACCGGCGGTCTGGTAATAGCGGTAGCCGACATATAGCCCCTCGCGGTACTGCACCATGCGGCCCGGCCCGGCAAAGTTATCCTTGGCGGGGGTATCCGCATAGGCGTTGACCCAGGTTTCGGCCAGCTTGCCGCTGGGGTTCACTTTGCCGGTCAGCACATCCAGCATGGCGCCCGCCCCCGCCTGGCCGCCCAGCGCACCATACACCAGGGTACGGCAGTGTTTGAGCCACGGGGTTTCCAGCGAAGCCCCTGCGCTGAGCACCACAACGGTGTTGGGGTTGGCCTGCTGCACGGCCTTTAACAGTTCGATCTGGTTGTCCGCAAGGCGCATATCGCCGCGGTCCAGACCCTCACTTTCCTTGATTTCATCCAGCCCCAGGCAGAGCAGCACCACTTCGGCCTTTTGGGCCAGGGCTACAGCCTCGGCCTGTTTGGCGGCATCCGGTTTGCCCTGACGGTCAAAGCCGGGGGCAAAGCCCACGCTGGCCAGGCCGCTCTCTTTCAGGCAGTCCAAAAAGGTATCCACCTTGATGGAGTTGACCGCGCTGGAGCCAGCGCCCTGGTACCGCGGTGTCTGGGCAAAGTCGCCGATCACGGCAACTTTTGCGCCCTCGGCCAGCGGCAGCAGGTCGTTCTCGTTTTTCAGTAGCACAATGCTTTCGGCTGCGGCGCGGCGGGCCAGGGCGTGGTGAGCGTCCGCATCAAAGGTGCGGCTGTGGGACTGCACGGCGGCATTGGTATCAAACACCAGCGTCAGCAGCTCGTCCAGCCGGGCGTCCACATCCGCTTCGGTAATTTTGCCGCTCTGCACAGCCTGCATCAGCTCGCGCACCGCGTCCCCGCCGGGGGCGGGCATTTCCAGCGTGGAGCCGTTCTGCACGCCCAGGGCATGGTCATTGCTGCCGCCCCAGTCCGTTACCACAGCGCCGTCAAAGCCCCACTCCCCGCGCAGGATGTCCATTAACAGGTGGCGGTTCTCGTTGGCGTAAGTTCCGTTGATGAGGTTATAGCTGCTCATGATGGTCTTGGGCTTTGCTTCCTTGACCACGATCTCAAACCCGGTCAGGTACAGTTCCCGCAAAGTGCGTTCATCCACCACGGAATCCGACGCCATGCGGCGCAGTTCCTGGCTGTTGACGGCAAAGTGCTTGGGGCAGGCCGAAATACCGTTGGACTGGATGCCCCGCACATAGCTCGCGGCCATTTTGCCGGAAAGATACGGATCCTCGGAGAAATACTCAAAGTTGCGGCCGCACAAGGGGCTGCGCTTGGTGTTCAGACCCGGCCCCAGCAGCACGGCAACTTCCTGCGCGGCGGCTTCTTCGCCCATGGCCTGGCCGATCTGCTCGCCCAGGGCGGGGTCCCAGCTGCACGCCACAGTGGCTGCCGTGGGGAAGCAGGTGGCCGGAACACTGGGGTTTAACCCCAGGTGGTCCGCCGCGCCCGCCTGCTTGCGCACGCCGTTGGGGCCATCGGATAGGGTGATGGACGGGATATTATTTTTCGGCAGTGCACGGGTTCCAAAGGTAGTAGCGCCCGAAAGCAGCGCACATTTTTGTTCAAGCGTCAAAGCTTGCAGTTGTTTCTTTTGCATAAGGTGGTTCCTTTTCTTAAAAACAGCCTTGCGGCCCACCGCACAACCGCGCAAAGTCGGCGGCGATGGACCGCAGGGCAGCTGCACAGCTTACAAATTACACTTTACTGTGCCTTTTTCTTCTTGTAGCTTTTGAAAGTGAGAACTTCCAGCACGACCAGTAGTACAGCCAGCAGCACGTCGACCACGATCATAGCGGTACGCCAGATGGGGGTGGAAACAGTGTTGGCGGGGTCGTAAACGCGGGAGTTGACCACGGTGTACATGATGTTCTTGCAAGCCTGACGCATAGCCTTAACGCTGGTAGCACTGGTGGTATCAGTCAGGTGGTTGGTGGCAACATCGTAGTTCTTCAGCATCAGGTCGCAGCCGTTGCGGATGGCAATATCTGAATCCATGTAGTCAGTGAAGTGGAAGCCGTCGGTGATGACCATACCGCGGAAGCCCCACTCGCCGCGCAGCACGCCGTTCAGCAGTGCATTGCAGGCACCGGCCCACTGGTTGCCAATATAGTTCCAGCTGGACATGACGGCCTTGCAGCCGCCCACCTTGGCGCTGATCTCGAAGGGACGCAGGTAGATCTCGCGGATAGCCTGCTCGTCAGCCCAGGTGCAGAGCATCTCGTTCTGGTTGATCTGCTGGTCGTTCAGGGCAAAGTGCTTCATGTAAGCGTAGACGCCGTAGCTCTGGGCACCGGCAATGGAGCTGGCACCGATGTAACCGGCGAGGACGCTGTCCTCAGAGTAATATTCGAAGTTACGGCCGTCAAAGGCGGAACGGTGGCCGTTCATGGCGGGGGCGTACCAGCCGGTGACGTTCATCTCGCTGGCCATGCGGCCAATGCTCTCGCCGTAGCGGCGGGCCAGGTCGGTGTTGAAGGTGGAAGCGATGATAATCTCGGACGGGAAGCCAATGGAAGAAACGCCGGTAAAGTTGTTATTGATGGCAGCGGGGCCGTCGCAGTCGATGGTCGCGTACTTGTCAACGCTGGCCTCGGCCTTGGTCTGGTAGCCGCCCAGGGCGATCAGGTCGTCCATCTCGGTGACGGTCATCTGGTCGAGCAGGGTATCCCAACGCTCGTCGTCGTAGTCAGCACCGCGCAGGTCAGCCAGCTTCAGGCCGTTGTTGGCACCGGTAACGGGCATCTCGTCGTTGGGGTCGTTGTGGTCCTCGGGGGTCCAGTTGTGGTCGTTGTACAGGGTGTTCATGCTTTCCTCAGACATGGTGTAGTCAGAGGGAGCAGCAACCGCCTCGGCATAGTTGGCGAAGTGATCAGCGCGGGATAGGGTGACGAGCTTGTCGTCAGCGAAGTCGAACTTGGTGGTAGCAGCTTCGGCGTCGGTGCTGCGGGGGTTGGACTCGTCATAGACGATGGTGGAAGCGACGTTGTAGGTCTTGGAATCCAGCACCGTGTGGGAATCCTCGTTGATGCTGATGATATAGTCGCCCTCTTCCAGCACATAGCAGCCCTTGTCCTTGCTGTCAAAGCTGGCCATGTCCTCGGTGTTGAAAGTCAGGGTCAAGGTCTGGGAAGCGCCCGGCTCAATGGAGTCGGTCTTGCCGAAGGTGACGAGGTTGGCGGAAGCCTTCTCAATGCCGCCATCGGTGTACGGCGGGTTGAAGTAGACCTGCACGACGTCCTTACCGGCCACACTGCCGGTGTTGGTGACGGTGACATCCAGGGTGATGGTGCCGTCAGCCTCGGTCATGGAGTCGATTTTCTGGGTAAAGGTGGTGTAGGACAGGCCGTGGCCGAAGGGATACTGCACGGTCTTGTCATAGTCGATCAGGCCCTCGGCGGCGGCAGTCTCGTAGAACTTGTAGCCGACGTAGATGCCCTCAACATAGTTGACGAAGTGCGGGGGAACCAGCGCTGCATCACCGCCAAACAGGCTGGCAGCGGTGTAACCAACGGAATCCGCATTGGTGTAAGTAAAGTCGCCGATGTTGTTGAAGTACGGTGCAGCGGTCAGGTCGTAGACGAAAGTGTCAGCAGAGTGGCCGGAGGGGTTGACCTCACCGGCAACAATCTCGCCCAGGGCGTTGAAGCCGGTCTGGCCGGTGCCGGGGCACCAGATAACGCTCTTGATCTGGGGGTGCTCATCGACGAAGCCCAGCTCGAGGGTGTTGGCAGCGTTGTAAACCAGCACAACGTTGTCGAAGTTGGAGCAGACGAGGTCGATCATGTCGCGCTCAGTCTTGCTCAGGGAGAGGTAATGCTGGCCGTCCTCGAAGTCCTTGTACTCGGTGGAGTTGTCGGTGTAGTTGACGGTGCTCATATCGGTGGGCAGGTCAGCAAACTCACCGCCAACGCGGCTGATGACGACCATCGCAGTGTCAGAGAAAGACTTGGCGTTGTCGATCAGCTCTTGGGTGTAGCTGGCGGCGGTGGGTTCGGGCAGGGTCCAGTTATGGTTGCTGTAACCCAGCGCCGGGCGCTCGGCGCAGTAAGCGGTGTAGAAATCGCTCAGCTCGGTGTTGGTGTTGATGCCGGCGTTGTGCAGGCCATCCAGCAGGCTGACGGTGGGACGGTCGGCAGAGATCGCGCCAGCGCCGGTGCCGCCGTAGACAGGGCCGACAGAAGCCCAGCCAAAGACGTTCAGGTTGCTGCCGGAAGCGAGGGGCAGTTCGTTGTCATCGTTCTGCAGCAGGACGATGCCTTCCTCGGCAATCTCGGTGCACAGGGCGTTGGCCTCGTCACTGGATTCCTCGGTGATAGTGCCGTTGCCGGTGACCAGGTCGAGCATGGTGCTCATAGGGCCAAAGGCAACCAGGTTGAGCATGATGCCGAAAGCCAGCAGCACGGCCAGGCCAGACTGGGCGCGCACCATGAATTTGGTGGGCTTGGCCAGTTTCTTGTTGACTGCCATAGCGATCAGTACGATAATGGCGGCGGCAACCACAACGCCAAAGAAGATGAGCTGCGGGATGCAGTTATTGACCACATCGGCAACGTCGTCCAGGTTGACGCCCATGTTTGCCAGGGTAAGAAACAGGGTGTTCATTGTTTTCCTCCTTTTATTGTGCCGCCCTCCGGATGGCGGCTGACGGGATTTCCGCTTTCATTGATGATATTGTACCAAAACAATTTTCTTTCGGCTCATTTTTTGCACAAACTGTTGTTTCCGTTGCATGTTTTGCAAAAGTTTCAAAAACATTTCATTTTTTGTTGTGCATCTCTCACAAAGCATCTCGACCCTGTTTTGTGCACCCCGCCCAAACACCAAAAATGGCCGGGTGCCTTATCCTAGACCCCCAGCCATCCATTCAGCTTTTCTGCGGCAGCAGCACCCGCAGCGTAAACCACTCATTCTCCCAGTGCAGCGTCATAGTTCCGCCGCGCTTTTCGGCGGCGGCGCGCACACCGCGCAGGTCGCTGCCGCCATGGGTGTTGCGGCGCGGCAGGCCGTCCGCGCCCAGCTCCACTTCCTGCGCGCAGTAGTTTTCAAACCGCAGCATCACAAAGCCGTTCTGGGCGTACACCGCCACACGGATCAGCCGCTTTTCGTGGTCGGGCTCGGTCTCCACGCTCTCCGTTGCGTTGTCCAGCGCCGTACCCACAATCGTGCAGATTTCCCCTGTTTCCAAAAAGTCCAGCAAATGCCCGTCCGCCACGCAGGTCATCGTGATGTAGTGCTGCTGGCAGTACAGGCTTTTGGCCGTCAGCAGGGTGTCCAGCACCGGGTTTCCGGTCTTGTTCTCCGCCTCGTACTGGCGGATGCCGCTTTCCATGGCCGCCAGCGCCACATCCTGCTTGGCGTGGTCCCGCTCCGCCCGGATGGCCGCAATCTGCATTTTCAGCTCGTGGTAGCGCCGGTTGATCAGGCGGATGTTCTCCTTGCTCTGCTTGTACTGCTCGTACTGGCGGTGCAAAACGCCGTCCAGCTCCGCCAGCTCGCTGTGCAGGGCGGCTTCGCGCAGCTGCTCGTGCTGCACCGTCAAAATCAGCACCCCGGCCAGGTCCACCAGCGTGCGGATGTAAAACATGTTCATGTTGGCTTCGCTGCCGTTGGCAAAGCTCAAATTGCTCACGGCAAATGCGGTCAGCGCCATGACCACCGCCACAAAAGTTCCTGCGGGCGTTATTTTCATCTTCCCGGCCGGGCCGGGGCGGCGGTTCTCCACAAAAAGCATCGCGGCAAAAATGCCGCCGTACACCGCCGCCAACAGCAGCAGCGAAAGCGGCTCCGCCCCGCCGCGCTGCGGCCACAGCACGCAGTGCAGCTGCCATTCCACGCTGGCCGCCAGCTCCGCCAAAATAAAGGCTCGCGCGCACACATAACCCGCTTCCAGCAGCGTAATGCTGCGTGTGACCCACAAAAACAGCAGCATGGAAAGAATCGCCATTGCCATGCAGGGGATCCACCACGCCAGCGGAACTTCCCCCGTGGCCTGCAAAAACGCCCCCAGCAGCACCGCCCAACCGGCTTCCACGCCCCAGATCACGCGCTGGTCCATCCGCGGCGGCAGCCTGTGCGCATACAGCAGCGCCGCCAGCACTTCCGCCAATGCGGTGTACAGGCGGGGAATATCCGGCAATGTCGTCACTGTCCCGCACCCCCAATATAATCCGCCAGCCCCGCCATAAAGGCCTTGCGCCGCGGGCGGCTGATCTGCAGCGTATACGGACCAACCTGCACCATATCCTGCTGCACGCCGGAAACCTGCGCCAGATTGACCAGATACCCGCTGTTGCACCGTGCAAACGCCCGGCCCACCAGCTTTTCCTCATAGTTTTTCAGGGTGCCCGGCACCACAAAATCTTCTTTTTCGGTGTAAAAATGTACCTTGTGGCCTTCGCTTTCCAGGTAATAGATTTCCGCCGCGTCCAGCCGCCGCATGCCGCCGTCCACCGCCACAGCCAGATAATGCCGCTCCCGCTTTTCCAGCTGCCCCAGTGCCTTTTGCAGCTGCTGCGAAAACGCAAAGTAGGGCACCGGTTTCAGCACATAATCCAGCGCCCCAACGGCATATCCGCGGATGGCATACTGCGCCATGTTGGTAATGAACACGATCAGCACCCCGCCGTCCCGCTCCCGGATGCGGCGGGCGGTCTCCATGCCGTCCAGGTGCTTCATCTCCACATCCAGAAAGATGATGTCGAACTGCGGGCGGTAATCTTCCAGAATCTCCATCCCATCCGCAAACTCCGTTACCTCAAACGGCGTGCCGTACTGCCGGGTGTACCGCTGCACATACCCCGCCAGCTGTTCCCGCACCGCCGCCTCGTCCTCCACAATCGCAATCCGGGTCATCTGCTGTTCCCCTTTCTCAACATCACACTGCGGCCCCGCACAGTCCACATCTGGTGCGGCTTCTTAAGGTGGATCTGAAAACAAAGAAAATGACGGATATTTCACAAGCGCAAGACGGATTTAAGGCAAAGAGCCGCGGGAATCCTTTGTGGATTCCAAGGACTTTTAACGCAAAATCCCGCTGCGTTTGTAGAAATAGACGATATTTTCGACTTTTCAGCTGCACCATCGATTATTTTTAGTATAGCACATACAACCATACACAGCAAATGCGGGGTGGAGCAGTTTGCCCTCAAAGCGTTTTGTCGGTCGGGGCTGCCAGACCAGGCCAGCCCTGGCATGCCACAAATATACAGGTTCATTGCGAATCAACACCACAATATTCCGCAGTAAGGCGGCCAGCCCCCTGGCCGCCCTACTGCCGTACTACACATTAAAAATCCGCAGCATACCAAGCCCCGTCCGTAGGACGGGGCTTGGTAGATAAATTTATATTGAAAACCGGCAGTTCTCTGTTTCCAAAGATCTGCCGGTCATACTTCTTATTTACCCCACACGGTCTCGGCGATTTCCTTGACCAGTTTGAGCTTGTTCCACTGTTCCAGCTCGGTCAGCTTGTTGCCGATCTCACAGGAGGCAAAGCCGTACTGCGGACTCAGGCAAAGACGGTCGAGCGGGATATACTTTTCTGCCTCATGGATGCGGGCGATTACAAAGCATTTCCCTACCCTGACGGTGCGGTTGTGATTGACAACCCGCCGTATTATCGTGGACTGCCAGATCACCTACGAAAACGGCGCAAGGGTAAAAACATCATTTGTGACGAGCTACAGCGGCGGGATTGTGGCGCAGACCTCACCGGATTTGACAAAGGCAATCAACCGGGAAAATGACAGGCTAATTAAAGCAAATACAAAAGAACTGCCGAAATATGACTACCCCATGAATGTTATCACCGCGGCCATGATGCAGAGGTATGCAAGATACGGGGGTAGACCTGAAAATTCGGGCAGATGGCTGCATCCAGGTTGGAAGCCTGGACGCACAAAAGCAGGCAGGAAAAGGTATTTTGGGGTCCGGTCTGCTTTTGTGCGAGCGCGCAGCGGCAGTCAGATGGGAACTTTCGGACCGAGAGAAAGCCATCATACAGCAGCTTGGCTAGTACCGTGCGGCGGGCGGCGGCATCAACAAATAGTACACGCAATGCACGACCATTTGCTGTGAGTGTCATCGACAAGAAAGTTGACATTTACATGGCACCGCCTTATAATATGGGTGCGATCAATGCGTTCCAGCGTGCATTACAGGATGCACAGGAAGCATACGGAATCGAATGGAGTGAAATTAAATGAAAGAATACACGCCTTCTGGTAAAACACCGGAAGAACTTGCAGCTGAAATCCAAAAGCTGGAAGAAGAAAGCGAAAATATGACCGAATGGCCAGATGTAGATAACTACGTTGACGATTGAACCACGATGCACACGCACCGTGGTTTTTTCATGCCCATTTTTAGGAGGATGAAGAAGTTGCCGAAGAGCAAGACATACGAAGAGTTTGTAGAAAAATTTAAGCCAAAGAAAACCACGGATGACTGCTGCACGCCGCCAACCATTTACGAGATTGTGAAGCAGTGGCCTGCAACGAATACGGGATTGACCCCGCCAAAGTTGTGCGGCCATGATGAAGAGGTATGCAAGATACGGGGTAGACCTGAAAATTCGGGCAGATGACTGCATCCAGGTTGGAAGCCTTGACGCACAAAAGCAGGCCGGAAAAGGTATTTTGGGGTCCGGGCTGCTTTTGTGCGAGCGCGCAGCGGCAGTCAGATGGGAACTTTCGGACCGAGAGAAAGCCATCATACAGCAGCTTGGCTAGTACCGTGCGGCGGGCGGCGGCATCAACAAAATGCGCCGCATCGACTACGCCGCCCGGAAGGATGCCATCAACGCCCAGAAGCGGGCGGCGTATGCGGCAAGGAAAAACTTCTCTGTTTATTCGAGCTTGAACATGGAGCCAAAACCTGTTACAATGCAGTCAATCAGCAATGTCAAGGCGTTCAGCTGTGACACGCTGGATGCTGCTGGACAACAGCAGCTGAAAAATGCGCACAAACGTCTGCTTATGACCGCATCCAAGCAGCCGCTTGGAGTTGAAGTTGGCAGGGCATACGATTTGAATATGAAACCGCTCACAAAAGAGTTAACAGGAGCAGCAGAGCGCTCAACAGTGTCGGTGCCAAAACAAAATGTGCCGTATATTGTTATCCATACCCACCCTGACAGTAACATTTTCTCACAACGGGATTTGAGTAACTTTGCAAATAAAGAGATTTCCTATCAGGAAGCCGCCGAATCGTTGAATTTTCTTGTTCGCAACTGTCTATCAGAATTGGAGGGATACGGTGTCAAGTTCTACGAATGAAAAGTTCTTTACCCCGGAACGTATAAAGAAGATGCAGCAGTATCTGATAGACTATCCTATCGACCATAAATACGACGAACTATGCGCCCAAGATATCTATGATGGGGATGACGTTCCGCCACGTCAGCTGGCTGCGCGAGGTTATTATGATGTTCTGAAAGAACTCGGAAAGCTCCCGCCGGAAGTTGAATGACCGTTAAACCACGATGCACACGCACCGTGGTATTTTTATGCCCATTTTTACGAAAAGGATTCAAGGAGGACGACACGGAACTGAAAGACACTGTAAAAGGCATGATGAGTGACGACTGCAAAGAGCGCATGGCAGCCGAATATCACCAGACCAAAATCCGTTACGAGAAGCTCAAAAAGCTGAATACCAGAATCTCAAGGCAAAAATAAATCAAGCCGTCAGACAGGGTCTGTCAGCAAGGCCTCCGCCTAATGAAGCCCTGTCTTCCCCCGTCCTCTCCAAAGTGCGAAAATAGTACCATGAAAAAATGTATTTTTGAGAGTAGTCTAAAAAATGCAGAAACGCAGCAAGGATGACCCCATGGAGAAGCACGCATTGGCAGTATCTCCTGACTTATTCCAATGGCAAGTATTCTTCCAGCCGTTGTCGGATCAGGGGCAGGTCCGGCACCAGCACGGACATTCCACGAATGTTCGCACTATAATAACAATCGCTCGCCGGGACTGTGTGGGAGCTTATTGATATCGAAGAAGCCAAGGGGAGCAGCCGGTAGGCTAACGACAATATTTCGCTATCCGTCAAGTCCGTAGTCAAATATGGAAGTGCATTATCCATAACGACCAATTTCGGATTCCCCAGCAATACTCTGGCCAGCACGACCCGCTGCCGTTCACCACCGGAAAGACGGATCCCGCCATCTCCCAAGACTGTATCCATTCCGTGGGGCAGTTTTTCCACCACATCCCAGATTGTTCGCTCCCCGCTTTCGCTCACGCTCAATCGTGGCCCCTGCTCACAAACCCGCAACCATTTTTAGCGACCAGTCCCCGCGAGACGAACACGAGCGCTTGCGCGAAGTGCGAGTCCGTCCCAAAGGGAATGGTGCAACAAAAAAGCCGCAACATTCGTTGCGGCTTTTTCTGGTGCACCATCGGGGACTCTCCCGCGCTCTAAAAACGCCCCACTGGGGCGTTTTTGCCCGCCGGACCGGCGGCGGGCCCGAGCTGTTCTCGTCACCCGATGGTGCACCAGATTGAACCCTCTTTGAAAGATTGCAATAAAAAACGCGCTGCAATTTCTTGCAACGCGTACTTTGGTGCACCATCGGGGACTCGAACCCAGGACCCACTGATTAAGAGTCAGTTGCTCTACCAACTGAGCTAATGGTGCTTAATAAAGCAAACCCACGAACCGGGCTTTCCGCTCGGCCCGTGGGCTGCTTGCTTTTTAAGAGAAGCCGGCATCTACCTATTTTCACAGGCCGTTTCCAGCCAACTATCTTCGGCACAAGTGAGCTTAACTTCTGTGTTCGGAATGGGAACAGGTGGTTCCTCACCGTCATCGACACCGGCCATACCCTGACCAACGTCAGCTTCTCTTTCTTAGAAGGCATATACCTTCAAAACTGAATATCGAACTGCTTTCAGCAAATGAAGTATCAATCGAAAATGGGGTCAAGCCCTCGACCTATTAGTACACGCTTGCTCAATGACTCACGCCACTTACACATTGTGCCTATCAACCTTGTAGTCTTCAAGGGGTCTTACCTGATTATCTCAGTGGGATATCTTATCTTAAGGCCGGCTTCACGCTTAGATGCTTTCAGCGTTTATCCGATCCGAACATAGCTGCCCAGCTGTGCCACTGGCGTGACAACTGGTGCACCAGAGGTTCGTCCATCCCGGTCCTCTCGTACTAGGGACAGCGCCTTTCAAATATCCTGCGCCCACGACAGATAGGGACCGAACTGTCTCACGACGTTCTGAACCCAGCTCGCGTACCGCTTTAATTGGCGAACAGCCAAACCCTTGGGACCGAATACAGCCCCAGGATGCGATGAGCCGACATCGAGGTGCCAAACCTCCCCGTCGATGTGGACTCTTGGGGGAGATCAGCCTGTTATCCCCAGGGTAACTTTTATCCGTTGAGCGATGGCATTTCCACTCACATACCACCGGATCACTAACTCCGACTTTCGTCTCTGCTCGACCCGTCAGTCTCGCAGTCAGGCTGGCTTTTGCGTTTGCACTCTCTCTCCTGGTTTCCGTCCAGGACGAGCCAACCTTTGAACGCCTCCGCTACTCTTTAGGAGGCGACCGCCCCAGTCAAACTGCCCACCTAACAATGTCCCCCGCCTTGATTCAAAGGCGCAGGTTAGAATTCCAATGTCGCAAGGATGGTATCCCAACGGCCGCTCCATGAATGCCAAAGCACTCACTTCCCAGCGTCCCATCTATCCTGTGCATGCAACACCGAAACCCAATATTAGGCTACAGTAAAGCTCCATGGGGTCTTTCCGTCTTGTCGCGGGTAACCGGCATCTTCACCGGTACTACAATTTCGCCGGGCGGGCTGTTGAGACAGTGCCCAGATCATTACGCCTTTCATGCGGGTCAGAACTTACCTGACAAGGAATTTCGCTACCTTAGGACCGTTATAGTT
>OLPF01001098.1_pt1 | contig 24399 bp, 33 predicted proteins | sample 1673121 | NCBI WGS metagenome assembly OLPF01 (sample SAMEA3136756, study PRJEB25190) | human gut metagenome
TCAAAATCCTACATATTTTTTTGTCAAAAAACTACAAAAATTATTGACATTTACAGCTTACAACATTAGTCATAATGATAGGTACATTATGAAAGAAAAATGTTAAGTATTAAAGTTAAATAACTAGTAAAAAATAAAATTATATGGTACAATTTTTTTATGTATAGTACTCAAAAAACAGATAAAATTGAGTAATTCAATTAATGAATTAATGGGCTATGACCATAAAAAATAATTTTAAAATTGATGATGTAATGTTAATTAAATAATAGAAAATAAAGGAAGATTAATATATTATGAGAGAGATAGAATTAAAAAATATAGGAATAGAAGAATTTAAAGAAAAAATATATTTTCATTATGTAAATATATTTCCGGAAGAAGAAAGAAAACCATTAATACTAATAGAATTATCTTATAAAAAACAATATACAAAAATAATAGAAATTTTATATCAAAACAAAATTGCTGGTTTTATGTTATTAAATAGGATTACAAATAAAGGATATTTAGTTTTAGACTATTTAGGAATATTACCAGAGTATAGAAACAAGGGAATTGGTACGAAAGCATTAAAAATTTTACTACAACAGGAAAAAGAAACTAGTGGTATTTTTATAGAAATAGAAAAAACTGGACGTGGTAAAGATGAAAAAGAAAATTTATTAAGAGAAAAAAGAAAGAAGTTTTATGAAAATCTAGGTTTTAAAAAATTAAATTTTGATTTGCTTTTATTTGGTGTTATATATATGCCATATTTATTTTCAAATATAGAAAAAGATGAAGATACAATTATTGATGAGATATTAAGCATTTATAAAGTAATATCAGGAAAAGAAAGAATAAAGCAAAATTGTAAAATAGTAAAAAATGAAGATTTAAATAAATGAATAGAGATAATATTAAAATAGTAGTAAAACAACGATAAGATCTTTTACAAATTACTTTGGATTTCTTAAAACAATGTATAAGAAAAGAATCAGAAACAATGAAATATAAAACCATATATTCTTCGCCATTAGGAGAGATTTTATTGATAAGTGATAGAATAAATTTAACTGGAGTATGGATAGAAGGGCAAAAGTATGAAAAAAATTTGCAAGAAGAAATAATGCAAAAAGATGATTTAGAAATATTTATAAGAACAAAAATGTGGTTAAATCAATATTTTAATAAAGAAAAACCTAAAATTTCAGAACTACTTTTAGCTCCAGCAGGGAATGAATTTAGAAAAAGTGTATGGAAAATACTATGTCAAATACCTTATGGAGAAACAATAACTTATGGAGAAATAGCAAAAATAATTGCTAAAAAGCTAAATAAAAATACAATGTCTGCACAGGCTATTGGGAATGCAGTTGGGAGTAATCCAATATCTATTATTATCCCTTGCTATAGAGTTGTAGGGAAAAATGGAAATTTAATAGGATATGCAGGAGGAATTGATAAAAAAATAGAGCTATTAAAGTTAGAGGGAATTATAAAGTATTAGAAATAACAGAAATTGTCAATATTCCATATTATGTTGACAAAAAAACGAAAATTAGGTATAATAATGAAACAAAATGGTAGGAGGGAGTGCTATGCAAATATGGTGGAGGCGAATTCGGAAATTACTGAAGTGGATAGTATTTACTGTAATTGCACTATGGTTTCTTAACCTAGGAGAAATGCTTCAAATCCATTGGCCTAGTTGGTTACAATGGGGAATAAAGCTTCCTTTTCAGGTTAAGATAGAGCAACAAGGTAAAGCGGATATGCAAAAACATACAACTCTTGCTCCCACAGTATCTTCAAAAGTGAGTGTAACAGAGAAAATAACCATTTCGCCAATATCAACTAAAACTCCCGAACCCATAAACAAAATGGAAGAATTTCCATTAGATATTTGGGTTCCTAAATATACAAAAGAACCAATCAATACGCCTATTCCAGTACCAACAATAGAGCCAACTCCTAGAGTTTCTCTAAGTATACAGACTATTTATTTATTACAAGAAGAATTAAAAATAATTATAAGTGGAGAAACTGTAAAAATAGACAGTTGGGAAATAAAAAGAAATAAAGAAAATATCGAAGTACAGGGAAAAGAAGCTCTGTTTCAAACTGAGTTAACTAAATTACAAATTGAAGAGCTAGTAGAAAACAAAATAACAAATTTAAAAATTCCCTATGCAACTATTAGTTTGTATACCTTATTTTTTCAAATTGAAGAAACTGGAACTGAAAAAGTGCTATTAAAGTGGTATATTAATCAAAATAGCTACCATTTAAAAGCAATTTTTCGAAAAAAAAATCTTTTCTTAGATTGGCTATCAAGTCTGGGAAGAGAAAGAAGTATTATAATTCAGTAATATACAAAAAAGTACTAGAGTTTGTATTGGAAAGTGTAAGAAAAATTTGTCAATAAAAATAGCTAAACTCCTTTTATAGAAGTTTAGCTATTTTTATTAACAAGATGATTGTCCAGTAACGAAAAAAGTGAACAGAATATATTATCATTGCAGAAAAAAGTTTTTTGTGATATGATTTAATAAAATAAAATAAGAAAAGTGGCTTCGCCAGATGTACACGTTTGCGTTGCAAACGGCACAGACTAAGGAAACTTAACCTTGTTGTATACGCAAAAAAGTATAGAAAAGAGGAGTAAATGAAAAAACTACCCAATATAGCAAGAATAATAGTGATAGTCTTTTGTATAGTGCTAGGAATTCTTATTGCTTTTAAAATTTATAAAAATCATCAAAAAGCCTATTATGCAGAAGATTTTGGAATAAAGAAAATTTATAGTTCAAAGGATTGCAATAACAATGGTATTGATGATTATACAGATATTTTACTAGGAGCTAGAAAGGATGCCGAAAATCACCCTACCTATAAAAGTGCTTATTATGCAGGTGGGTATCCACCTGATAATGAAGGAGTTTGCACAGATGTTATTTGGAGAGCATTTCAAAATGCAGGGTATTCCTTAAAGGATATGGTGGATGAGGACATAAAAAATAATATAGAACTATATCCAAGAGTAAATGGTATACCAGATACTAATATAGATTTTAGAAGAGTTCCTAATCTAAAAGTATATTTTGATAGAAATGCAATATCGTTAACAACCAATATTAATGATATTGCACAATGGCAAGCAGGGGATATTGTTATATTTGGTACAAGCCATATTGGAATTATATCAGATAAAAGAAATAAGAAAGGAGTTCCTTATTTAATTCATAATGCAAATCAAGCTAATAGAGAAGAAGATGCTTTAGAAATATGGAACTATTTTGAACCAATTTCAGGGCATTATCGTATAAAAGAGTAGAATAAAAAATACAATGAAATTATATGGAATAATCTTAAAAAGAAAATAAAAATTGTATAAAAGACTAAAAGTTCTAAATGATAAATTTATGGATATAATGATAGATAAAATAAATAAAAAGGAAGGATTGTTTTGAAAAAAATTATAGAAGTAAAAAATTTAAAAAAATCTTATAAAAATAATAAAGCTTTAGATGGGTTAGACTTTGATTTATATGAAGGTGAAATATTGGGAATATTAGGACCAAATGGAGCTGGAAAAAGTACAACAATTAATATTTTATCTACAATTTTGAAAAAAGATGAAGGAGAAATTACTTATTTTGGTATGAGCACTGAAAAAAATCTAAAATATATTAAAGCAAATTTAGGAGTTGTACCACAAGATATTGCCTTATATGAAGATATTACTGCTTATAAAAATATAGAATTTTTTGCATCTTTATATGGACTAAAAAAGCAAAATTTAAAAGATGCCGTAGAATATGCTTTAAAATTTGTTGAACTAGAAGATAGAAAAAACGACTTACCAAAACATTATTCAGGAGGTATGAAAAGAAGATTAAATATTGCTTGTAGTATAGCACATAAACCTAAAATATTAATTTTAGATGAGCCTACTGTCGGAATAGATCCACAGTCCAGAAACCATATATTGACTTCCTTAAGAGAATTACAAAAAGAAGGAACTACTATTATTTATACAACACATTATATGGATGAGATTGAAGAAATTGCAGATAGAGTAATTATTGTAGATAAAGGAAAAAAGATAGAAGATGGAAAAATAGGAGAACTATTAACCAAATATGATGAAACATCTTTAGAAGATTTATTTTTAAATTTAACTGGAAGAAGTTTAAGAGATTAGGGGAGGAAAAAATGGAATTGTTTTTACTAATGAAACAAGACTTAAAAAATGCAATAACAAATTCAGTTACTGTTTTATTTTGCTTAATTTATCCTATTACTTTAATTCTTCTATTTGGTTTTTTATTTAGTAATCAATATACAGGACATATTGTTACATCTTATGATTTTTATGGTGTTACAATGCTATTTTATTTATCTTTAGTATCAGCAACAATTGCATCTACTGTTTTTATGGAGGAAAGGATAAAAAAAGCAAACTTAAGAGTAGCATATTCGCCTATAGCAAGATATAAAATTTATTTATCAAAAGTATTGTCTACATTTTGCCTACTGGCAATAACATTTGCATTAAATATGGTAATATTAGAGTTTACTGGAATTGTAAATTTTGGAGGAGATAACTTTATTTATGTTCTTTTACTTATGATGATATTGCTGCTTTTTAGTATTACTTTAGGATGTGCAGTATGTGTTACTTTAAAAAGCCAGGATTTAACAAACAAGCTATTGCGGAGTAATTATTAATACACTTGCTATTTTTTCAGGAGTGTTTTTTCCAATTGCAACACTAGGAACAATTGCTGACGAAGTATCAGACATATCTCCGTTAAAAATGGTATTAAATACAATTTTTCAAATAATTTATGATAATAATTTTCGGAAATTATGGAATAACAATTGGAATTTTGCTTGCATTTTCAATTTTATTTTTATGGATTATTCACAAAAAATATAGACCAGAAGACTATATTTAAAAGGAGAAAAACAGAATGAAAAATTTAATAAAAATGATACTTCATCGAATATCGCAAAATAAAATTTATTTTCTAATGGCTATATTTATACCACCACTTGTTGTAATTGCCTCACTTCTTTTTACGAATAATATGGAATATCAAATAAGAATTGGTTCCTTAAATTTTAATCAAGAAGTAAAGATAAAAAATATAAAATTATTGCCACTAGCAGAAGAACCGCCATTGTCAGAATTAGTACAAGGAAAGTATGATGCTTTCATTATAGGTAATGAAGATGGATATGAAATAAAAAGCATTAAAGGACAAGAATATGAAAAATTATTAAGACAAGTTATAGAAAAAAAAGTGGGAGTAGAAGAGTTATTTAAAAGTATAGAAAATAGAGGAGCTATTTCAAGTCAAATTGGTTTTTTAACAATGCTATTAATGCTGTTAGGTTCTATGCTATATAAATTTTACTATCAAGATAAAAAAGGAACAGACAAAAGAATTTTATGTGGAGATATAAGCTATAAGCAATATATTTTAAGTCATATTCTAGTTGTATTTGCCATATTATTTATTCCTACAATATGTATTTGTATATTAGCTAATGCTCTATTCCACTTAAATATGTTTGTATCAATTTTAGAAATCACGTTTATTATTTTTACTTTATGTTTACTTTCAACTAGTTTTAGCTTTTTTATTGCATCTATTACAAAAACAGAGGAAAATGGGAGCTTGCTAGCAACAATGGTAATTGTCATTACTTCTTTAATTTCGGGAAGCATTATGGAAGTATCTAAACAAGGGTTAACTCAAAAATTAGCTCACTTATTTCCGCAAAGATATATTATTGATTTTACTATTCATGTAGAAAGAGGAGAAGTAGGAAGTTATATTAATATGTGGACAATTATCTTTATTTCTATTGGATTATTAATAATAGGTGGAATTGTTAATAAAAAAAGGATTCAATCATAAAAAGGAGAAAAATAAATGAAACAAAAAAGAACTATAATAGGAATAATTATATGCATTATTATTTTAATAGGATTAGGAATTATTTTAAGCAAGCAAAATTTAAAAAACTTGTTTGTATCTGCGAAAGATATTCATAATATTGTAGATTTTAGTCAATGCCAAGAAGGTGATTTTGTTAAAATAAAAGTAACAAAAGCATATGAAACAGAATATTATTATTCCGAAAATCGGACAAGAAGTAGCAAGGTATTTAGACATAGAATTAAATGGATATGCCCTTATTGCAGTAGTAGAAAAAGAAGAAGCACAAAAAATAATCAATAACCAAGAAGATACAATTTATTTACAAGGAAAACTAGTAAAAATAGAAAATACGTCTATGGCAGAGGGACTAGAAAAAATTAAACAAAACTATTTAGAAGATATGGGAATGGAGATGACAGAAGAGGAAATATTAGCTATTTTTACTCCATTACAACTAGTTAATTATGGACAAACAAAACCAAATATTCTTTTAGTAATACTTCTAATTATTAGTTTTATTGCAGTAGGAATAATTTGTATTTTATTGGTGAAAGTATTGATTAAAAACAATAAAACAAAAAAAGAAAAAAAGGAAACAAATTTTAAAAATGTATAAAAAATGTAACTTATGTCCTCGAAAATGTGGAATAAATCGAGAAGTTGGAAAAACCGGATTTTGCAAAGCACGGAAGCAATATATGTATAGCATTGACGAACATTCACCAGTATGAAGAACCTTGTATTAGTGGTACAAAAGGATCTGGAACGATATTTTTTTCTCATTGTAATTTGCGTTGTTGCTATTGCCAAAATTACGAAATAAGTGCACAAGGGCTAGGCAAAGAAATAACAGTAGAAAGATTAGCAGAAATATTCTTACAACAACAAGAAAAAAAGGTACACAATATTAATTTAGTAACACCTACTATTTATGTGCCATCAATTATAGAAGCAATTCAAATAGCTAAAAAACATGGTTTAGAAATACCTATTATATATAACTCAAGTGGATACGAGACAATACAAACAATTGGAATGTTAAAAGGTTATATAGATATTTACATGCCAGATTTAAAATATGCACAAAACAAATTAGCAATACAATATTCTAATGCTAACCAATATTTTGAATATGCAACAACTGCCATTAAAGCAATGTATCAACAAGTAGGAAAACCAATATTTAATCAACAAGGGATTTTACAAAGGGGTGTTCTTATAAGACATCTAATTTTACCAAATCACATAAAAAACACAATGGAAGTATTAAAATGGATTAAAGAAAATTTAGAAGAAAATGTTTTAATAAGTGTAATGGCACAATATTTTCCAACATACAAAGCAAAAAGCATACCAGACTTAAATCGAAAGTTAACAAAAAGAGGATATAAAAAAGTAGAAGAATATTTATACAAATTAAACTTAAAAAACGGTTATATGCAAGAATTAGGAGAACATGAAGAAAAGTATGTGCCAAACTTTAAAAGAACTTAAGAAAAGAAAAATTAACTTTTTTTAAGTGTGCTATTTACAAAAATGCTTTTTTAATTATAACAATAAAATTCACAAAAATGCAAGTAATGAATAAGATAAATTAAGTAAGGAAAAAATAGATTGAGAAAGATAAACAAATTTAACATATGAAAAACAAATAAAAATAAGAAAAAATAAATTTGAAAAAACAAAAGGAATGTGCTAACATAATAATAACAATTAAATAATAATCTTCCCTGCGAAGTTCGAGCGAATAGAAATTTTAGAACCTACAAGTTTGGATAAGGGAGCCGATTCTCTAAATATGGCGTGTATGCTTACATTAATGTAAGAAACCCAGGAATATTTAGGTAGGCACCCACCTGTTTACGTACAGGTCCTATAAAATTTTTATCATCAATACGGCTGAGCGGGGCCTTTTTTTATTGTATAGAAAAAATTGACAGATTTTTTCTATACAACAAGGTTAAATTTCCTTGAGTTGTGCCGTTTGCAAAGCAAATGTGTACATGTGGTGAAGCCACTTTTCATATTATATAGGAAAATACAAACAAATATTTGCAAACTATTGACATATTTTTAGATAGATTATATAATTTTGGCAAAATAAAAAATATAAAATCAATTGTTTAGAAGAAACGAGGAAAAAATGGCTACAACAATAGAAGACTTAATTGCATATGGGACAAAAGAACTAGAAAAAGAAAACATAGAAGATGCCAAACTAAAAATTAAAATTTTATTAGCTTTTCTTATGAATACACCAAAAGAATATTTAATACTTCATAAAGAACAAATACTAAATAACAATATAATAAAAAAATATCAACAAGGAATTATCAAAATAAAATCGGGAATGCCACTCCAATATATTACACATAGTCAAGAATTTATGGGACTTTCGTTTTATGTGGATAAAAATGTGTTAATTCCAAGGTTTGACACTGAAAGTCTAGTAATAGAAATTTTAGAACTTATAAAAAATCAAGAAAATCTAAATATATTGGATATGTGTACAGGAAGTGGAGCAATTGCTATTAGTTTAGCCAATAAAATAAAAGGTTGCCATATTTACGCAGCAGATATTAGTGTAAAAGCATTAAAGGTAGCCAAAATCAACAATCAATTAAATGCTGCTAATGTAGAATTTATAAAGTCTAATATGTTTAAAAATATTTCCAGAAAAGACTTTGACATAATTGTGTCTAATCCACCATATATTGAAACAACAAATATTCAGTATTTAAACCAAGACGTTCAGCAAGAACCTAAAATTGCTTTAGATGGTGGAGAAGATGGTTTGAAGTTTTATCGTATATTAGCAAAACAAGCGTACCAATATTTAAAACCAAACGGATTATTAGTAATGGAAATAGGATATAATCAAAAGCAGAGTGTAACAAAAATTCTAAAAAGCACAGAGAAATATCAAGAAATAAATTGTAAAAAAGATTTTGATGGAAATGATAGAATAATACTATGTAAAACACTAATATAATAAAGGAGAGAAAATGGCAAAAACAAGTACTATATTTGTATGTAACAACTGTGGATATGAGTCTGCAAAATGGTTAGGAAAATGTCCACGGATGTAATGAATGGAATAGTTTTTATGAGGAAAAAATAAGTAAAAGTAGTGGAAATAACAGAAAAGAAAAAAGTTTCACGAAAACCCCTACAAAATTAAATGCAGTAGAAGAAACTCATACTGCAAGAGTAAAAACAGGATTTGAAGAATTAGATAGAGTATTAGGAGGAGGTTTAGTGAAAGGTTCTCTAATATTATTGGGTGGAGAACCTGGAATTGGCAAATCAACCTTAATTTTGCAAATTTGTGACAAATTAAAAGGAGAAGGTTACGTCTTATATGTTTCAGGAGAAGAATCAGCAGAACAAATTAAATTAAGAGCAGACAGATTAGGAATTCATAATGAATCTATTTTATTCCTAGGAGAAACAGATATAGATATTATTGAAAATGCAATAGAAAATGTAAAACCAAAGCTAGTCATTATTGATTCTATTCAAACAATGTATAGTGAAGAATTGTCAGCAGCAGCGGGAAGTGTTAGTCAAGTAAGAGAAATTACAGCCAGAGTTATGCGAACATGTAAACAAAAAGAAGTTACAACAATTATTATAGGTCATGTTACAAAAGACCGGAAATATTGCAGGACCAAGAGTATTAGAACATATGGTAGATACAGTTCTTTATTTAGAAGGAGAGCGTTATTTTTCTTATAGAATTTTAAGAGGAGTAAAAAATAGATTTGGTTCTACCAACGAAATAGGCATGTTTGAGATGCAAGACAAAGGATTAATAGAGGTAAGAAATCCTTCTACTGTTTTATTATCGGAAAGGAATGAAAACACAGCAGGTTCTATTGTTACGGCAAGCATAGAAGGAACAAGACCAATATTAGTAGAACTGCAAGCACTTACTTCTACAAGCGTTTTTGGAATTCCAAGAAGAACTGCTAATGGCATAGACTATAATCGACTTACACTTTTAATTGCCGTGCTAGAAAAAAGAGTTGGTTTACCATTGGGGGGACAAGATGTATATTTAAATATAGTAGGAGGAATTAAACTAAATGAACCAGCATTAGATTTACCAATTATTTTGGCAGCATATTCTAGCTACAATGACATTCCTATTCATAAAGAAACGGTAGCAATTGGAGAGGTAGGTCTAACAGGTGAGGTAAGAGCAATTAATATGATTGAAAAAAGAATAAAAGAAGTAGAAAAAATGGGATTTCAAAAAATAATAGTTCCAGAAAGTAACAAAAAACTATTGAAAGATAAATTTAATTTAGATATAATAGGAGTAAATAATATAACAGAAGCTATAAAATATTTAAAATTAAAATAAATATGAGGAAGTAGTTGAGTAACTTGGAAGAATTGTTAAGAAAAGAAGAGGTGGGAGCAGAAATTTTAAAATTAATTGCTCCAGGAACAGAACTAAGAAATGGTCTGGAAAATATTTTAAAAACTAAAACAGGAGCATTAATTGTTGCAAGTGATGCAAAAGAAGTTCTAGAGCTTGTTGACCGGTGGTTTTTATATAAATCAAGATTATACTCCATCAAGACTATACGAATTAGCTAAAATGGATGGAGCTATTATTTTAAGCGAAGATTTAAAGAAAATATTATATGCAAATGCTCAATTAATTCCTTCTTCTAATATTTCCACAAATGAAACTGGTACAAGACACAGAACAGCAGAACGTACAGCAAAACAAACTGGTAAATTAATTATTAGCATATCACAAAGAAGAAATATCATTACAATCTATAAAGGAAACTATAAATATATTGTAGAAGAAACATCAAAGGTATTAACAAAAGCTAACCAAGCATTACAAACCTTGGAAAAATATAGAAAAGTATTTGACAATAAAGTAAATTTATTAAACGAATATGAATTTAATGATATTGTTACACTGGATAATGTAATTACTTCTATTCAAAGAGCAGAAATGGTATGTAAAATTGCAGAAGAAGTAAAAGCATACATTTATGAACTAGGGGAAGATGGAATTTTAGTAAAAATGCAATTAGAAGAGCTAATGGAAGGAGTGGAAGAAGAAGAACTGCTTATTATTAAAGACTATGTAATTACAAAAAGAAAAAAAGATGAACAAAAAATTCTAGAACAAATTAGACAAAAAATTTCCGAAAACTTAATCGACAGTGACAAGATAGCAAATTTATTAGGATACGAAAATTTTGAAAATTACGAGGAAATTGCAGTTTATACAAAAGGTTATCGAATATTAAATAAAATACCAAGACTGCCAGCTAATATTATTACCAATATGATAAAATCATTCAAATCATTCCAGTACATATTAGCAGCAGATATTGAAAAACTAGATGCAGTAGAGGGGATTGGAGAAATAAGAGCAAGGACAATTAAACAATCTCTCAAAAGAATGCAAGAACAATTCATTTTTGATAATGTAATGGTTTAAATAAAATTAGGAGGAAGAAATATGAAAAAACAAAAAATTATGTGGATAGTGGCAATGATATTAGTTATTTTATTAATAGTAGGAGTTGGCTATGGAATTTATAAAGCCAAGACGCAAGTAGTTCAAAACCCAATTGTAACAATGGAAATAGAAGGATATGGTGTTGTAAAAATGGAGTTATATCCTAATATGGCACCAAATACAGTAGCACATTTTGTTAAAAAAATAAATGAAGGATATTATAACGGACTTACTTTTCACAGAACAATACCAGATTTTATGATTCAAGGTGGAGATAAAGCAGGAACAGGAAGCGGTACATTAGACTATGCATTACCAGGCGAATTTATTGCTAACCAATACACAAAAAATACTTTAAAACATGAAAGAGGTGTATTGTCAATGGCAAGAGGAGATTATAGTAGTTATGGAAGCGGGTTAACTTCTTATAGTTATAATTCAGCTGGGACACAATTCTTTATTGTAACAGAAGATGCTACTTATTTAGATGGTTACTATGCAGCCTTTGGAAAAGTAATTGAAGGAATGGATATTGTAGACCAAATTTCTGAATTAGAGGTTGTTTATAGAAGCTCAGAATTAAAAGAAAACGAAGAAGCACCTAAAGATGAAGAAGGAAATACTATTCCTTCAGATAGACCAGTTAATCCACCAGTTATTAAAAGTATGACAGTGGAAACTTATGGAGTAGATTATGGAGAACCAATTACTGTAGAGCCATTTGATTATGAAAGCTGGTTTTATTCAAATTATGGTCTAAATTTAAATTTGTAAAAAAGAATGGAGAACAAAAGAGTGAATGAAAAAGGAATTAGTCTAAGTATTTTAGTCATTACAATTATTATTTTATCAATTATTACTTCTGCTACTTTATATGTAGGAATGGACTCTATAAGAAATGTTAAAATACAAAAACTTGAGACTGATCTCAAAATTATACAAACAAAATGTAATGAACTATTAAAAGCAGGTTGGTCGCAAGATGATTTTCTATCCCAAGGAAAAAGTATAGAAGAAGTAAGTAGCTCTAAAAAAAGAGAACAAATAACAAATGCAATATTAGCAGTTACTAATAAAAACAATACAGAAAACTATATTTATTACAACCCAAAAGGATTAGAAAATCTAGGAATAGTTCAAATTGATAGAGAAATAGTAATTAATATAACTGAAAAAATAATTATAGATATTAATGGAGTAAAAGATAATAATGACAATATGATTTATAGCATAAAATGGACAGGATACACAACAAATAAAAATAATCGGAAATGAAACAATAGATTTTGGAAACACTACTAGATATGGAATAATAGAAAACAATACTGGTTCAACAAAATCATTAGAATATACAAATGAAGAAATGAGACTAATTTTTACAACAAAAGCATCCACTTTCGAAAAAATTAATATCCCAATTAGTAATTTAGTAGTTGGAAAAAAATACAAACTATACTTTTCGCAAGATAACGATGCTACAATTACAGAAAGTAACAATTATGGATGTACTATATTAAATACGCAAACAACACAAACAACAAGTGTTATTCCTTCTTTATTATGGTCACCAACAACACAAACTGCCATAAAAAAATCAATCAATCAAACAATTACATTTACAGCAACTGCTAAAACAATGTATTGGACTTGGGACTTTTCTAAATTAGCGGATGGAACGGAATCTAATTTTAAAATATATGATATTTATCTTGCAAAAATTTAGACAAAGGGACGGGGCTTTTGTCTTAGGATTTTAGTTTGAAAGTCTAAAACCTTAAGACAAAAGCCCCGTCCCTTTGTCTAAATTTACATTTGTTGATTTCCAGGTAAAAAGTAATCTACAACACCATAAACTAAAGCACCAATAATTGCAGCAATCCAAGAAATAGAGTAACCTGCAACAAAATATTGGGTTAAATAAAGTGTTACAACAGCAAGTACAAATCCAACAAATCCTTTACCAAATGGACTTGCGTGAAGACCTGTAAACTTAACAATTAAATAATCTATAACAGTTAAGACAATAGCAGCAACTGCTAAAGACCAAATATTGTTAATTGTAAAACCAGGTGTGAAAAATGCTGTAATAGCAAGTACAATAGCAGCAGTAATTAATCTACCAACTATTTGTCCAATGGTGCTGCCAGTGTTACTTTTACTTTCTACATTTGAGTTATTATCGCTCATGAACTTAAAATACCTCCTTTTTAAATGTATATATTTATTACACGAAGAATTTTTATATTCTACATATCCATAGTATTTACAAATTAAAAAAATGTATTCAAAAAAATTTGTCATGAATATTTTGTGCAACATTTGTAAAAAATATGATTGAAAAAAATAAAATTAGGAGGAAGTAAATGCTTGTAACATTTGTAAGGACAATTATTTTATACATACTAGTACTAATAACAATGAGATTAATGGGAAAAAGAGAAATTGGTCAGTTACAACCTTTTGAATTAGCAATTGCTATTATGATAGCAGATGTTGCAGCAGTACCAATGGCAGATATAGGAATTCCAATTTTCAGTGGAATTATTCCAATATTAGCACTATTAGTAATGCACTTACTATTATCATTAATCAACTTAAAAAGCACATGGGCAAGAGGAATTATATGTGGGAAACCTAGTATTTTAATTTATAGAGGAAAAATTGACGAAAAGCAATTAAAAAAAGAAAGATTTACAATTAACGAACTAGAAGAAAGAATAAGAGGAAATAATGTGGCTAGTATTAAGGATGTGGAATATGCCATATTAGAAACAAGTGGACAAATAACTGTTATTCAAAAACCAGAAAAAAGGAATACAATGCCACAAGACTTTAATATTGTTCCAGAATATGAAGGAATACCATATGATTTAGTGTTAGATGGCAAAGTAATGTATGAAAATTTAAAGGCAATTGGTAAAGATTATCGATGGTTAGAAAAACAAGTAGAAAAATTTAAAATGAAGCCAGAAGAAGCATTACTTGTTACAATAGATGGAAAGTCACAGATTTTTTGTCAAAAAAAGGAGCGAAAATGAAAGAAGTAATAATTATTATATTTGTAATTATTATTGTTGTTGTAATGGGGAACATAACACAAAATTATTTAAAAGAAACAAGTGATGAAATACTAACAAAATTAACAAACTTAAAAACAGAAATAAAAGAAATTAAGGAAAATAATAATATAGACAGTATTAACAAAGAAATAGAAAAAATTATTGCCAGATGGGAAGAAATTAATAAAAATTGGTCAAAAGTTATTGTTCATGAAGAATTAGATAATATAAAGTTATCCTTATTGGAGTTAAAAGCATGTATCGAAACAACAGAGCTTCAAGATAGTTTAAAAGAAATTGATAAATTAATGTTTTTAATAGGACATATTGAAGAAAAAGAAAGTTTTCGAATAAAAAATATTTTTTAAATTTTGGTATAGTTTAGTAATTAAACAAGAATAAGAATTTCTATAGAATTATTCGATAATGCAGAAAATTAACATTAAATCTAATTTTAGACAAATTACTAATAAACATTGACTTTTGAAAAAAAAAATAATAAAATAACTGTATTAAAAATACAGTTATTTTTGTATACAAGGAGGAAAATTTTTATGGGAGAAGTTATTGTTATTACATCAGGAAAAGGTGGAGTTGGAAAAACAACAACAACAGCAAACTTGGGTTCTGCTTTAGCATTAGAAGGAAAAAAAGTAGTATTAGTAGATACAGATATTGGATTACGAAATTTAGATGTTGTTATGGGATTGGAAAATAGAATTGTATACGATATTGTAGATGTTGTAGAAGAAAAATGCAAATTAAGGCAAGCTCTAATCAAGGACAAGCGTTTTCCTGAATTGTTTTTACTTCCAGCTGCCCAAACAAGAGACAAATCAGCTGTAAACGAAGAACAAATGAAGAGTTTAACTGAAAAATTAAAAGAAGAATTTGATTATATAATAATAGATTGTCCAGCAGGAATTGAGCAAGGATTTAAAAATGCAATTGCTGGAGCAACGAGAGCTATTGTAGTAACAACTGCTGAAATCTCTGCTATTCGAGATGCAGATAGAATTATAGGTTTATTAGAATCCTCTGAAATTAAAAATCCAGAGTTAATTGTTAACCGTTTAAGACCTGGTATGGTAAAAAAAGGGGAAATGATGGATGTGGATGACATTGTAGATTTATTATCCATTGAATTAATTGGTGTAGTTCCAGATGATGAATATATTATTACACAAACAAATAAAGGAGAGCCAGTGGTTTCTAATAGAAAAGCACCATCAGGAAAAGCATATATGGAAATTGCAAAAAGAATTTTAGGAGAAAATATAGAGGTTAGTATTCCAGGAAGGGAAAAAGGATTTTTTGCAAAGCTAAAAAGAATTTTTGGAATAAAATAATTACAGTAGGAGGAATAATATGTTTGAGGCAATATTAAAGTTTTTTAAAAAATTAACAAAATCAAATGCAGAAGAGTCTAATAATTCAAAAGATACAGCAAAAGAAAGACTCCATTTGGTGTTAATGCAAGATAGAGCTAATGTTTCAGCAGATTTCTTGGAATTAATGAAGCAAGAAATTATTGATGTAATAAAAAAATATATAGAAGTGGACGAGAGTGCCATTGATGTAAGGCTTACTAATAAAAAAACGGAGGATCGGAGAAAATGGGGCGCCAGCTTTATATGCTAATATTCCAATCTTAAATATCCGAAATGATATGAAGAAAATAGAAATAAAACCAACGGAAGAACAAGAAGAAAATGAATACAAACAGACAGGAGATCAAAAGGAACAAGTAACAGAAGAACAAGAAGAAACAGTAGAAGAAAAGAATGAAGATACTGTTATTCAAGAAGAGGTAAACAAAGAAGAAAAAATGGAAAAACAAATAGAAGAACAAGAAGAGACAAATAACGTATAACAAACAAATCATGAGTAAAAAATAGAATTTTTGTAAAATTGCAAACAGAGTGAATACATAAAAAAGAGGTTAAAGAATGCAAAAAAAATTCTTAAAAAACACAGAATGGGGAATATTAATATGCAGTGTGCTATTATTAATTATTGGAATGGTAGCACTTTTTTCAGCAACCCAAAATTCTGACTACGAAGAATTTAAAAAACAAGGAATATGGTTTATTATTAGTATTCCAATTTTAACTCTTGTTGCTATGCTCGATTACACTACTATTGCAAAATTTTCTCTATATTTTTATGGTTTGTTTATTATTTTGCTAATTGCTGTATTCTTTACAGAGCCAATCAATGGTGCAACAAGTTGGTTTAACTTGGGAATTTTTTCTTTTCAACCAGCAGAATTTGCTAAAATATTTGTAATTTTATTTGCAGCATATATTTTAGAAAAACTATGTTCTCGTTCTAAAAAAGAAATTAATATACCATGGAAATTGGGAATTATGTTAGTAATTGTAGGAGTACCTATTTTGTTAATTGCAAAACAACCTGACTATGGTACTGCAATTGCTTTTATAGTAGCTTTTGCCTTTATGTTATTTGTAAGTCGGAATTAAAACAAAATATATTGTAATTGCAATTTTAATTGTATTAATTATAGTACCTTTACTATATTTGTTTGTTTTACCAGAACATGCAAAAACAAGAATAGAAATATTCTTAAATCCAGAAAAAGACCCAAGAGGTGCAGGATATAACATTATCCAATCTAAACTAGCAATAGGTGCAGGGCAGCTATTTGGAATGGGAATGCTAAAGGGAAATCAAACACAACTAGGCTTTTTGTATCCTAAAACAACAGATTTTATTTTTGCTGTTATTGGAGAAGAATTTGGATTTATTGTATCTGGAGCGATTATTGTTATTTATGTTGTTTTAATTACAAAAGCTGTATATGTAGCTAAAACTGCTAAAGATGATATGGGTTCTTATATTGCAATGGGGATTGCAGGAATATTTTTTTTCCATATGGTAGAAAATATAGGAATGACAATGGGATTATTGCCGATTACAGGAATACCATTACCATTTGTAAGTTATGGAGGAAGCTCACTTTTAACAAATTTTATTTGTATTGCTTTATTATTAAATGTTAGTGCAAGAAGGCAAAAAGCAATTTTTATGGAATAAAATGTTGAAGCAAAATGATATGCTTAATTGGATAAAACAATGAAAGGAAGAATATGTTATTACACAAACTAACCATAGGAAAATTGGAATTAGAAAATAATATAATATTAGCACCAATGGCAGGAATAACAGATTTAGCATTTCGAAAAATTGCAAAAAAATATGGACCAAGTTTAGTTTTTACAGAAATGGTAAGTGCAAAAGCCTTGTATTATCAAGACCAAAAAACAAAACAACTTTTAAATATGCAAAAAGAAAAAAGACCTGTTGGAATACAAATTTTTGGAAGTGAACCAGAAATAATGGGAAATGTTGCAAAAAATTTAAGTAATCAATGTGAAATACTAGATATTAATATGGGATGTCCTGCTCCAAAAGTTGTAAAAAATGGTGATGGTAGTAAATTATTACTAGATTTAAAATTAATAGAAAAAATAATAACAGAAGTTGTAAAAAATGCAACAGTACCAGTAAGTATCAAAATAAGAAAAGGCTGGAATGAAGAAAATGTTGTTGCAGCAGAAGTAGCACAAATAGCACAAAATTTAGGAGCATCCAGCATTACTATTCATGGGAGAACAAGAGAAGAGTTTTATAGTGGAAAAGTAGATTTAAAAAGTATTAAAAAAGTAAAAGAAGCAGTAACAATACCTGTAATAGGAAATGGAGATATTACTACTCCAGCGGAAGCAAAACAAATGTTAGAATATACTGGAGCTGATGGCATTATGATTGGAAGAGCTACATTAGGAAACCCTTGGATATTAAGACAAATTGTTTCTTATTTAAAAGAAGGAAAGGTAGAAAAAGAGCCTACAAAAGAAGAAAAGTTAAAAACTATATTGTACCATATAGATTTAGAAATAGAAGAAAAGGGAGAGCAAATAGGAATAAAAGAATTAAGAAAACATATGAGTTGGTATATTAAAGGTTTACCAGATGCAAGTAAACTACGTGTTGAAATAAATAAGATAGAAACTAGGAAAGAACTAGAAAATGCCTTAAAAGAATATTTTAAAACAGTATGAATAAAATAGAATAACAGGACTGTTATTCTATTTTTTGTTGAATAGGAAAAAACGATTTTTCCTATTCAACAAAAAAACAACATTGCACAGAAAAATTGCAAAGCAATTTTTCGCGTCGACAAATCTTTACGCTTCTTCGAGAACTTAAATATATATAGTTAAATTAGAAAAGTAGAGAAAAGTTCTCGCGAAGCGAGATTTGTCCATGTGTATTACTGAACAGAAAGGAAGTTGTTATGAAAAAAATAGTTTTGGTAGCAATTATTATTTCCATTTTTATTTTCATGATAATTTTTATACAAAATAATTATAAAACAGAAATTTTCGGAAATAATATAGATAGTAAATCTTGTGAAGATTTACAAAAATATATTTTAAATATAAGTGCATATAATGCGGTGGTTGATGTAACAGTAAATAGTAATAAAACAAAAAACCAATACCGATTAAAACAGAAGTATAAAGATGGAAAATACTATCAGGAAGTAATAGAGCCAGAGACAATAAAAGGAACAAGTATTACTTATGATGGAAAAAAACTAAAAATAGAAAATAGTAATCTAAATTTAAATAAAATTTATGAAAACTATAAGTATATTGCTAGCAACCAACTGGATTTACAAGACTTTCTTGAGGATTATAAAAGTTCATCAGATGCTAGTTTAAAAGAAGAAGAAAATCAAATTATATTAGAAACAACAGTAAAAAACGAAACAAGATATTTAGCAAAAAAACTACTATATGTAGACAAAAAAACAGAAAAACCAACAAAATTAGAAATAAAAGATAACACACAAAACATATCAGTTTACATATTATATAAGGAGATAGAAATAAATTCATTACAGGAAATGATGTTTTAGCTTTTAAACTGCAACCTTGGAAACAAATATAATAATAAAAAACAAGAGAAAATCTTCTGTAATTTATTTTTATCTTTATATTTAAAATATAGAAAATTATAAGATTGAAATATAAAAATAGCAGGAGTGAAAGCAAATGACAATAAAAAGAGGAGATATGTTTTATGCGGATTTAAGTCCTGTCGTGGGCTCAGAGCAAGGTGGAATAAGACCAGTCTTAATTATACAAAATGATACAGGAAATAAATATAGTCCAACAGTAATTGCAGCAGCAATTACATCTCAAATAAATAAAAACAAATTACCAACACATATAGAAATTGCTTCAGAAGAATTTGGCTTAAAGTCAGATTCAGTAGTATTAACAGAGCAAATAAGGACAATTGACAAAAGTAGATTAAAAGAAAAGATTGGTCATATTGATGATCAATCTGTTATGAACAAAATTAACAATGCTTTAGGAATTAGTTTAAATGTACCATTAGGATAAAAAAAGTTTGTTGTTAGGAAATGCCAAACAACAAACTTTTTTTAAATATAAATTGTTTTATAATTTGTATAAACAACCATACCTGGTTTTGCACCACTTGTTTTTTTTACATATTTTGCTTTACAATAGTCAACAGCAACATTAGAAGAGTGGCGTGCTTTACTATTTTCAACAGCAATTTTAGCACATTTTTTTAAAACAGAACTATCTACTGGTTTGTTTTCTGTTCTTAAAATAACATGACTGCCTTGTACATTTTTAACATGAAACCAAATGTCATTTTTAGTGGCTAATTTTAAACTTAATATATCATTTTGATGATTATTTTTTCCTGCTAATACTGTAAAACCATCAATAGTAAATTTTAAAGGTTCAGAATTATTAGGCTTATTTTTTGCTTTAGAGTTTTTTACTTTCATCTTTTTATTCATCATAATTTTACTTTCATATAATTCTACAATAATATCTTCTAAATCAAGTAAAGAACTACTATTTTCAATAGAATAAATTAAACTTTCAATATATTCTAATTCAATTTTTGTTTCTTCTTTTTGCAGTGAAACAACAGTAAAAGCATTTTTTAATTTATGATATTTTTTAAAATATTTTGTAGCATTTTTATTTACAGTAATAGACTTATCTAAAGGAATGGCAAGCAATGCATTGTTGTTATAATAATTTTCAACAACAATAGAATCCAAGTTTTGATTAGCATATTGATACAAATTGGAAGTGATTAATTCACCGTACAATTTGTAGATATCCATGTTTTTACAATCGTTTAACTTTGCATTTATATTTTCTAATCTTTTGGAATATTTTTTTAAAAGGTTAGAAATTGTTTTAAGTAAAGAGTTTTTAGTACTAATTAATTTTTCTGTTTCTTCTTTCTGATAATACCAATCGTCAATAAAAGAATTTATAGCAAGTTCAGGAATAGCCTGCTGACTTAATATAAGACAAAAGTCATTGTTATCATGAGTAATGAACAGACGATTATTTTCAATAGAAGAAATAATATTTTTTATATAATTATATAATTTCCCGTAAGTTATCAACAGAAAGATTTTCAGTTGGTAAATCTAGAATCTTTAAAGCAGATTGAATAAAACCTTGACTAATACCTATAAAGGTATGAGACATAAGTTTATCAATTGCAGAGCCATCATATTGTAGAATACCGAAGAAAATTTTGAAAGTTGTCTAATAATAAAAAGCTATTTTTAAAATTTTCTGGTATACAATATATTTTTCCAGGAAGTATTTCTCGTGAAGTTACAACATGATGAATACTATCTATAATAACATTATTAGAATCCAGTAAAATAATATTGCTATGACTAGCCATAATTTCTATTATTAATTTTTTTCTTATTAATTCGTCAAATTCGTCAAACATTTCAAATTCAAATTCTACAGTTCTTTCTAAATCGAAAGTGGAAATAGAAATTAATTTAGCACTGTTAAGGTGTTTTCTTAAAAGCATACAAAAAGATGGAGCTTGCAAAGGATTTTCCATTAAATGCTTTGTTAAATTTAATCGGCAATTTTTAGGCTCAATACATAAATTTAAATTAAACTTTTTTCCTTGAGTATATAAATCTAAAATAATATTATTTTTAGTAGGTTGATATATTTTATTTACTTTAGCACCAAGTATTGTATTTTTTAATTCATTTACTATACTATTTAAAACAATTCCATCAAAAGCCATTAAAGTTTATCTCCTTCCTATAAAAGAATAATACTATTTTACTAGAATATAAAGGATAATGCAAGTGCTGTAGACTTTTAAAGCTTACTATATTTTTTCTTGAAAAATGTAAATAGTAATTTTGTTATTGGATAATGTCAAAGAAAGATAAAATATAGGTTGAAAAATTTATAGAAATAAAGTATAATAAATAAGCAATCAATTTTGCCTATTTATGCTTCTATAGCTCAGTTGGTAGAGCAACAGATTCGTAACCTGTAGGTCGCCAGTTCGATTATGGCTAGAAGCTCCAAATTCTAACAGCTTATAAACTGTAAAGGTTTGTAGGTTGTTTTTTTGTTTTCTTTTGGTAAAGGAGGAGAATTAGTAATTTTAATTAATTTAAAAAATTTAAATGTTCAAATGATAAATCAAAGCATAGAAAAAATAAAAGACTTAAGAGATTAAATAAAGTAGATAAAAAAATAATATGACATTTTACGCGATAGTAAAGGAATAAAGAAAAACGAAAGTTGAGATAACAAGAAACTATTAAATACATAGCCATTTTTTTGTCTAAAACTAAAATTTACATCTTTTAAAACTAGATTTTAAAATAATAATTAAGGTTTGTATGTTTTTTCAAAAAAAGACTTGAAATTTCAAAATAAATTTGCTATAATAACTACGTTAAAAAACACACGCATAGGGAGTTTCAAGAAAAGTGCTTATCAAAGTCTTCTGGAATTACGATATATGCGGAGGTAAAACTAAAAGGAGGAAATAAAAATGGCAGTAGTAGCAATGAAACAACTACTTGAAGCAGGTGTTCATTTTGGACATCAAACAAGAAGATGGGATCCTAAAATGGCTGAATATATTTTCCAAGCTAGAAATGGAATCCATATTATCGATTTACAAAAAACATCAAAAAAATTAGATGAGGCATATGCTTTCATCAAAGAACAAGCAGAAGAAGGAAAAGACATTCTTTTTGTAGGAACAAAGAAACAAGCACAAGAATGCATGAAAGAAGCAGCTTTAAAATGCAATATGTTCTATGTTGATCAAAGATGGTTAGGCGGAATGCTAACAAACTTTGGAACAATTAGAAAAAGAATTGAAAGATTAAACGAACTAGAAACAATGCAAGAAGATGGAACATTTGACTTATTACCTAAAAAAGAAGTTATTCAATTAAAAGGTGAAATGGAAAAACTAGAAAAAAATCTTGGTGGCATTAAAAATATGACTAAATTACCAGGTGTATTGTTTATAGTAGACCCTAAAAAAGAAAGAATAGCTATATTAGAAGCTAGAAAATTAAAAATACCAGTTGTTGGATTAGTAGATACAAACTGTAATCCAAACGATGTAGACTATGCAATTCCAGGAAATGATGATGCAATAAGAGCAGTTAAATTAATTGCAGATATTATGGCAAATGCAGTTATTGAAGGAAGACAGGGTGAAGTTCTTGAAACAACTTCAACAGAAGAAACTGTTGAAGAAGTTACAGAACCAATTAGCATAGAAGAAACTGTGGCAATGGAAGAAAACGTAGAGGAATAATAGCATATAAAAATAGTAATAAAAATTAAGGTCGCCTTATTGGCGACCTATATAAAATAAAAGGAGGAAATAAAAATGATTACGGCAGAACTTGTAAAAGATTTAAGAGAAAAAACAGGTGCAGGCATGATGGATTGCAAAAAAGTTTTAACAGAGACTAATGGAGATATGGAAAAAGCAATTGAACTTTTAAGAGAAAGAGGAATTGCAAAAGCAGCTAAAAAATCTGATAGAATTGCAGCAGAAGGCTTAGTATATGCATATGTAACTTCAAATAAAAAAGTTGGAACTTTAGTAGAGGTTAATTCAGAAACAGACTTTGTTGCTAAAAATGAAGATTTTAGAACATTTGTAGCAGATGTAGCAGAACAAATTGCAACAAAAAATCCAGCAGATGTAGCAGAACTATTAAGTCAAGAATCAATAAAAGTAGCAGGGAAAACTGTACAAGAAGTATTAACGGATAAAATTGCGACAATTGGTGAAAATATGTCTGTTAGAAGATTTGTTAGACTTGAAAGTAATGGATTAATAGAAAGCTATATTCATGGAGACGGAAAAATTGGAGTTTTAGTAGATTTGGCAAAAGGAGAAAGCGATTTAGCAAAAGATGTTTGTATGCAAGTTGCAGCTGCTAGACCTGAATATTTAAATAGAGAAGAAGTTCCAGAGGAAAAAGTACAAAAGGAGATGGAGATTTTAAAGGCACAAGCAATGAATGAAGGAAAACCAGCTGAAATAGCAGAAAAAATGGTAAAAGGAAGAATTGGAAAATTCTATGGAGAAATTTGTTTACTAGAACAACCATTTGTAAAAAATCCGGATATAAAAGTGGAAGATTTAGTTAAATCTAAAAATGCAGAAATTGTTAGATTTGCTAGATTTGAGAAAGGTGAAGGATTAGAAAAAAGAGAAGAAAATTTTGCAGAAGAAGTTATGAAACAAATAAAATAATTTCAAAATAAGGAGCAGTAATGCTTCTTTTTTGTAATCATTTTAAAGGAGATTGTCAATTTTAGGCGAATATGATATAATAAAAATAAATAATAGCCCAATAAAGGGGAAAAATGCCTATGAAAAAGAAAAATAAAATAATGTATATATTACTACTACTAGTGTTAATTGTTAGCATTAGTAGTATTTCGTATGCAGCCAATGTAAGTAGTGATGAATACAAAATAACAAGTAAAGAAAATACAAA
>OLPF01001099.1_pt1 | contig 24395 bp, 31 predicted proteins | sample 1673121 | NCBI WGS metagenome assembly OLPF01 (sample SAMEA3136756, study PRJEB25190) | human gut metagenome
GCATGGCGCTGAGCAGGTTGGCCGAGGTCACCGCCAGGTTGGTGATGTACATGCTGTCCGCGCTGCCCTGCTCCAGCACCAGGGCCTCGGCCAGCAGGTTCTTGATCTCTGCCAGGGTAAACTCGCCCACGCCTACTTCCGCGTGGATCAGCTTTGCCACCGCCGCCGCCAGATCGTCAATTTGCGCCGTGGTGATGTGCGCATCCTGAATGGATGCTGCAACAATCTGCGCCACCTGGGCCTGCAGGTCGCGGATCTTGGCCATGCTGATGCTGGCGTCCTGAATCTTTGCGTCGGTGATGCACGCATCCTCGATCTGCGCCGCGCCGATGGCCGCGCTGGCGATCTTGGCGCGGGTGATGGCCGCGTCCTCGATCTGCGCCGTGCCAATGGCCGCGCTGGCGATCTTTGCGCGGGTGATGGCCGCATCCTCGATCTGCGCCGCACCGATGGCCGCGCTGGCAATCTTTGCGCGGGTGATAGCCGCGTCCTCGATCTGTGCCTCACCAATGGCCGCGCTGGCAATCTTGGCGCGGGTGATGGCCGCGTCCTCAATCTGCGCCGTGCCGATGGCCGCGTCCTCGATCTGCGCCGTGCCGATGGCCGCCTCGCCGATCTTGGCGCGGGTGATGGAAGCATCTTCGATCTGCGCTGTGCCGATGGCCGCCTCCTGGATGTGGGCCCGCTGGATCTGCGCGTTGCCAATGTGCGCCGCCTGGATGGCCGCCGTGCCGATCTTGGCGGCGGTTACAGCCATATCCCGCAGGTTCCCGCTGCTAACGGAGCCCAGGGAGAGCTTGCCGCCTGAAATGCTTCCGCCCACAAGCTGTGTGCCGGAAACCGCGCTGAGCTGCGTGGCGAAGGCGTCCCCTAGCTCAATGGTGTCATACATGCCGGTCAGCACGTTGTAGGTAAACCCCACCACCATGGCCTGGGTGTCGATCATCCGGGGCGTGTGTACCACCCGCACCAGGTCGTACAGGTGCAGGCGCTGCAGGCCTGCGTATTCCGGATAGGCGTCCGTGCCGGCCAGGTCCACAAAGCTTACGGACATGTCCGCGCTGGGCTGATCCACGCCCTTATCCAGCTCAGCCTGGGCCGCTTCCCGCAATTCCGCGTACACATCCTCGATGGTTTTGACCGTGCCGTCATCTTTTTTTGCGCCCACCTTTGCGCCGCTGACCTTGAGCAGCTTGAGGCGTGGGAAGGGATAGGCGCTCAGGCGGGCGCTGTCCAGGTACCGCTCCGGCAAGTACACGGGGGAGCCTTCGCTGTCCTCGCCCACGGGCAGGATACGGGTGTATACGCCGCTGTCGTCCACCGTCAGCCGCGCCCCCAGCAAGTTCTTGGCGTGGCGGATGGTTACCCCGCGCCAGGTACTCGCCGCCTTGGTAATGTACAGGTCATAGTTGTCCCGTACCACCATGGCCCGGGCCTGCCGCACCACGCCCACATCCTCATCCAGCAAGCAGCTGATCAGGTTGCGCTGGCTCCAGTCCGTGGCGGGAATGGCGTCGGTCATGTCGCAAAAGCAGCGTATTTCGATGGTCTTGTCCTCCCGGGCCGCCATCAGCCCCTGGGCCACGGCCTGCGCGGAGGTCTCCGTCTCCGTCTTGTAGGCGGTTACCACGTTGTAGAGCAGGTCGTAGCTGATGTGCCGGGCCTTCACCTGCACCTGCGTACCGTCCTCATTCTGCTCCACGGCATAGATGCGGAACAGCTGATCCTTCACCGGCTTGGGCGGTATGACCTCTGTCCAGGCATTGCCTGCCTGGGAAATGTCCCGCACAAAGGTGAAGTAGGCGTCCGCCGCAATATATCCGGCTACGCCCCGCGGGGACACAGCCGGATACCATCCGCCGCCAATGGGCTCGCCGGTGACGATGACCTCCTCTCCGGTATGCAGCCGGTCCAGCCGTGTGGAATACTGCCCCGGGCCGGAGAAAATCGCCAGCCAGCTCCAGGGCCCGGTGTTCACCCGGTAAACCTTCTGAACCGTGCTCTGCGTCACATGGGCCAGCTCCAGTCCCGGGGTGGTGATGGCTGGCACCGGCACGCGCAGCACGCGGCCCACCTGCGGCAGACGCCACTTCAGGTCATCCGTTACCGGAATCACCAGTTCGGCTTCGTAGGCGCCCCCCGCCTGCTCCGTCACGCTGGCGGACAGCACCGTTAGCACCCCCAGCCCGTTGCCTGTGTAATCCCCGCTCAGGGCGTCATAAATGCAGATCATGTCTATGCTCCTTTGTCACAGCCAGCGCCAGCGTGGCTTCAGGCTGACCTTGGTCACCTGGCTGCCTTCCGGCGCCGTCCAGCTGATGTAGCTGTCCCCGGGCGGGATGGTGGGAAAGTCCCCGTCCATATGATCGTTCAGCAGCCCCGAAAAAATCATGTTGATGCAGTCCTGGGCGCCGCAGTCCACAATGATGCCGCCAATGTTGGTCAGCCCCGTTACCGTGAAGGCCTGCCCCGCAATGGTCAGCGTGAACTCCTCGTTGCACCAGACGAATATCTGCGGCCTGGCCGCCACGTTCCCCGGATTGTGCAAAAGCATCCCATTGCTGCACAGAATTTCCTGCTCCTGTACGGCCAGATGCCGCAGGGGCTGGCAGGCGAATACCGGCGCAAAGGTCTTGTAGCTTTTCTGCGCCTGGAAAATGGTCTGAAAGTCAATCTGGTTGATAAGCCGGGCATCAAAGCCGTAATCGGGCATAGACCCGAACACTACCTCGCCACGGCCCTGCAGCCAGGCAGCCACCGCTTCCCGGTCCGCGTCCGGCCGCAGCGCGCATACCGGGGCATAGGTCACCGTCTCCCAGCTGTCTGTGCCCGGCACCGTCAGCGTGCCCGACCGCCCCGGCACCGTGATCTGTTCCACACGCTCCTCGGGCCGTGTGTACTCCACCTGTTCCGTTACCACCACGCCCACCTCCGACGCCAACTTGCCCGCCCAGCGGAAATCTTCATACCGCATCCCCAGCACCTCCCGTTTCTGCGGGCATCATACCACGCCCACGGGGTGTGGTCGCAAGGTGGGGGAGGCAAAAGAAAATAGGGGAACGGCTTCTTTCGCCGTTCCCCTATGGTGATGTCGTTATTTTCCGTGCGCCGGAAGGGATTGCAGCTCCTGTACCGCGTCCAGCTTCGCCTTCAGCACCGCGGCCGCTGCCTGCAGTTCCCGGCTGCTCTTGTCCAGAAAGTTCATAATGACCACCATCTTGCGCCGCAGGTGATTCCGGTCGATCAGCAGCGCAGCATCGGGTGCGCTGGTTAGCCCCGTGGTAATCTCGTCCACCATCAAATCAATGACCGGAAAGTTCTCCTGGTAGACCATGGTCAGCAGGTCGTATATGTCCATCACTTCGGGAATCGTGAATCCCTGGTCTTTCACGTTGCTTTTCGTCATGGGGAAAGCCTCCTTTTCGCTTGTCAGGGGGCCGCCTTTGTGGTAGAATGGATTTACCCGGTGGGCGACCGCCAGGGGAAAGCAATTCCGCAACCTGCTGTATTCTTGGCCGAAGCACAGGTTCCGGAATTTTTTATTTACAAACCTTTTGATAGAGCTCGTTTACCATTTCCTCAAGCAATTCCGTTTTTGTCTTGCCTGTCGCCTGCGCGCAAGCTGTAAATTTTTTTACAGTTGTCGCAGTGGCGCGTAGGCTAATCCCTTTGTCCTTTGGTTCAGCTCCAGCAATCGGCCTGCCTGTTTTCGGCGACATTTCTTCCCTCCTTTCTTATGCCGTGACATAAGTGTATATTATGTCACGGCATAAGTCAACCCCACCTGCAAAATATTTTTTTTGAAAAACGCTTGACATTATCACAATATTGTGATAAAATTAAACCATCGAAAGGAGGTGAAGGGAATGGGCAGACAGCAAAACCGCCGCGAACAACAGCAGTACAAACTGGTGCTGGCCACGGCGGTCATCGGTTTGGCCACAGCGATCATCAACCTTCTCACAGCGCTGATCGCGTGGCTGAAAAAGTAGGGCCCGGGGGGGCGCAAGCCCCCCATCCCTACCGGGATGATAGCACATCTGCCCATTCCGCGCAATGGAAATTTTGGACATTCTGAACGCGGTATCTTCTCTGGCTCTGCTGGTGGTTTCCGTGCTGCTGCTGCTGGAACTGAAAAAGAAGAGGAAGGAGTGATCCCATGAGTCTTGTGTTCAGTGTTCTTTCCCTGGTCATTACCCTGGTGCAGCTGGCGCTGCTGCTGCGCCTCTACAAGCTCATCAAAAACCGATAAGGAGGAAAACCGTATGGCGTTATTGTCCGTCAAGGAATACGCCGCCAAGCACGGCCAGGACGGTGGGCGGGTGCGCCTGCTCATCGCCCAGGGCCGCATCCCGGCGGAGAAGATCGGCTCCCAGTGGGCCATTGATGAGGATACCCCCTGGCCCGCCGACCAGCGGGTCAAGTCCGGGGCCTATCGAAACTGGAGAAAAAAGCGGGAAAACCATTCGGAAGCATAAAAACGGAAGCGATCAGGTTACCCACGGGCAGTGCCGCGGGTAACTTTTTTAGAACAACAAATAGAAAAACATTCGTCTTTTCTGTTGACAAATATTATAATATTTGTTATAATGGTATTGCAAGGAGGGGAGGCAATGAAGAGCTACAGCTCACGGGAGGTCATCCAAATGCTGAAAGCGGCGGGATGGTACTTGTTCGCAGTCACCGGCGATCATCACCATTTCAAGCATCCCACGATTTCCGGCAAGGTCACGATTCCCCACCCCAAGAAAGACCTTCCACGAAAAACGTTGGACAGCATAGAAAAACAGTCCGGTTTGCGTTTTCGATAGCGCAGACCGGACGCCCCCTCTTGCAGAAAGGAGCTTTTTGCCATGACGTATCCTGATACGTACCTGTACCCCGTTGTATTCACCTATGAAGCAGATGGACAGATTGCGATTACCTTTCCCGATCTGCCCGGATGTGTCTCCTGCGCCGATGATGAGATCAGCGCGCTCCGCAGCGCCCGGGAAGCGCTTGGCGGGCACCTCTGGTGCATGGAGCAGGATGGTGACCCGATACCAACGCCTACGCCCCTTTTACAGATTCCTCTGGAGGTTAACGAACGCGTCATGCTCCTGGATGTGTTCATGCCCAGCCTGCGCCTGGCAAAGGCCAATCGCTCCGTGAACCGGACGGTCACGCTGCCCGCGTGGCTGAACGCTGCCGCCATGGAGCGCAAGGTAAACTTTTCCCAGGTGCTGCAGCAGGCCCTGCTGCAGCAAATCCAGCCCCATACCTAAGCAGCGCAGGAGCCGCCTACCGGGCGGCTCCTGTTTTTTTCATTACCCCAAATTCCCCAGCCCCGCCAGCTTGCTCCGCTGCATCGCGGAAATCTCCGCGGCAAACCCTTCCACGGTGGTTCGGTTGCCCAGGTTGGCGTTATGCACATAGACGTTCACGCGGTTGTCCGCGGTAAAGGCGGGGGTCACCGGTCCGTCGCCGTTTTCCGGGCTGGGTCCGCCGCCTGTTCCCGGGAGGACAATGGTGGTGCCCGTCCCGGCCAGGATCGCCTCGATCTCCCGGCGCAGGTTCCAGGCCGCTGCAATGGAGGACGCGCCGCCGGCAGTAATGCTGTCCCCGATGCCCGCCGCCGCGCCCTGCCACGCGCTGCCGTTCACGCTTGCTTGGGATAACGTGCTGGCTGCGTTGTCGGCAATTTCCTGCGCCTGTGCGTAGGTTGCGGGCGCACCCTGGAGCATAGCCTGGGGGATCGCGATCCCCGTGGTCTCCGTCCAGCCCGCGGCGTCCACCTCCGGAGCTTCCAAGGCGTCCACCGCGCCCTGCATGGCGTCCAGGATCTTCTGTCCCAGCTCGCTATCCCAGGCCTCCACGCCGCCGTCTTTATCGTCCCCCAGCAGGTGCAGCAGCATGGCGGCCTGCATGGACCCGTCCATGGCGCTCCAGTCCAGGCTGTCAAAGTCCACGCCCTTGGCAATCATGGTCTGGATGGCATTGTTGAAGGGTTCCAGGGCGTCGCCGTTTTCATCCTCCATAGCGGATAGCCTTGGCCCCAGTCCACTCAGCCATTGCCTGGCTAAATCATCAAAATACATTGAGTTGGGTATGTCAAACCTTCGGCCCACGTCCAGGAGTTCTTCAGGACTTAGTCCCTGGATACCGGGATACCCATCAAAATATTTTTCAATATTTTCCGGTGTGAAAATCTTCAGGATGTCCTCGTCCGTGAATTCACCTTTATCTGATGTGTCCTGAAGCAGCTGGGCAAAAGACAGCATTTCCGCTATTTCCGCCAGCACTTCCGCGCCGTCGCCCTCCCGCTTGGCCAGCCCGGCCCAGGAGTTGGCGAAAATCTCGTCCCGTTCCGCCAGGATCGCCGCTTCTTCATCGTTGAACGCCTGCTCCCGGGCCAGATAGGCTTCGTAAGCCGCATCCATCTCCGCCTGGGATGCGCCGTTTTCCTGCATAGCGGCGATGGACGCCAGATAGGCCTGTTTAGCCTCGTCCCGCCGCTGCCCCAGCTCCTTGCGCCGGTTGGTTTCTGTTTGCTTCCCATAGCCGATGGCCTCGCCGAAGGTGTCCTCGTTGCCATACCCGCCGCTCTGCGCAATGTAGGCGTTGCGCGCGTCCTGGATGTCGTCATTCTGCAGCTCCCGGACGCGCTGCTCCACGCCTTCGATGCGGTCAAGCAGAGCTTCCAGCTCCGCGAGCTGCGCCTCCGTGGCCGTGCCGCCACTGGCGGCAATCTCCGCCAGCAGCGTGTCCAGATCGGTCTTGAGCGTAGTCAATTCCTCCGTGGCGGCGGAAAGCCCGCTCAACGCCTGATCTGCCAGGGCCGCCTTTTCTTCCTCAGTATACAGCGGCTCGCCCTGTTCGTCCGTTAGGCTGTCCAACATGTCGTTGATCTTGCGCTTGCGGTCCTCCAGCAGCTGCTGCGCGGCCACGATTTCCTTGTCGATCTCGTCCTGCAGGTCCTTGCTCAGGGTGCGGCGCTCCCGCCAGGTCATTTTTCCGTCCTCAAAGACCTCGTCCACCTGCTCCCGTAGGGGAGCCACGTTGGCCTTGACCTCCAGGCTGATCTCGTACACCTTGTCCGCCGCCGCAATGCCCCGGTCAATGGCCGCGGTAATCTGCGCCACGCTGTCTTCGTCCACCTGCAGGTCAATGGACTTGAAGCCCTCGTCCATGCGCTTGGTGGCGTCCGCCGCGTCGATCAGCGCATAGGTCAATAGCCCCACGCCCGCCACCCCGGCCACCGCCAGCCCCGCGGGACTGACCAGCATCGGCAGCAGCTTCCCAAAGGTGCTCACCAGCCGGCCGCCTGCGCTGACCACCGGGCCAATGGCCGCGGCCAGCGCCGCAAACGTGACAATGGTGCCTTGCGTGCCTGTGTCCAGGCTGGCGAATCCCTGGGCCAGCTCCTGCACCATGTTCGCGCCCTGCTGGATATAGGGCAGCATGACCTGCCCCAGGGCGTCCCCGGCACGCATCAGGCTGTTCCGCGTCATGGCCAGCTGATTGGCCGTGGTGCTGTTGGCCGCGTCCGCTTCGTTCTGGAGGGCGGTGTTCTCCGCCCAGGCGCTGTTGGCCAGGCTCAGGCTCTCCGCCAGCAAATCCCCGGCCCCCGCCATGCGCAGCAGCACGTCCACCATGCGCGTGTCCGTCAGTCCCGTGCTTTTCAAGGCCCCCGCCGCGTCTCCTCCAGCGGTGTTGATGTCATTCAGCCCCGTCAAAAAGGATTCCAGCGCCGTCAGCGGGTCCGCCTGCCACTGGGCGGCAAATTCCTTGGCGCTGACCCCCGCCACCTTGGCGAAGCTCTTCAAATCCCGGGTGTTGCCCAGTACGGCGGTTTGCATGAGCTGCAAGGTCTTGCTCATGGCGGTGCCGCCTGCCTCCGCTTCCACGCCCAGGGATGCCATGGCCGCGGATAACCCCATGATCTGCGCGTCGCTTAGGCCTATCAGGCTGCCCGTGCTGGCCAGCCGCTGGGCCAGGGCCGTGATGTCTGCTTCCGTGGTGGCCATGTTGTTGCCCAGGGCCACGATCACGCTGCCCAGGCGCTCGATGTCCTCCAGGGGCATCTGGGTAATGTTCGCGTATTGCGCCAGCAGCGTGGCCGCGTCCTCCGCGGTCAGGTTGGTGGCCACGCCCAGGTTGGCCACTACCTTCGTAAACTGCGCCAGGTTGTCCGTGTCCACCCCCAGCTGCCCCGCCGCGGCCATCAGCCCCGCCAGATCCACCGCCGTCTGCGGCATCACTTCGGACATGTCCCACAGTGTTTCCTCCAACTCTTCGTAGGTTTCATCGGAGGCGTCCACCGTCTTGCGCACGGAAGCAAAGGCCGTTTCAAAGTCCATGGATGCCTTGGCCGACGCGGTGAGCCCTGCGACCAGGGGAACAGTGACGGTTTTGGTAAGCTTGTCTCCGGCCTTGGCGGCCTTGTCGCCGATCTCCTTCAGCTTTTTTCCGGATTTTGCCAGCTTTTCCTGCCCGGACGCGGCCTTTTCCGCCGCCCGCTGCTGTTCCTCTAGTTGCGCGTTGGTGTCCGCGATCTGCCGGGCCAGCCTGGCTTCCGCTACTTCGCTGCTCTGGATGGCGTCCCCTAGCTTCTCCAGCTTGGCGGCATCGGCGTTGCCGCTGGCCAGGTAGCTTTCCCGCACCTGGCGCAGGGTTTCCGTGCGCTTGCGCTGCTGCTCCAGCTGCCGGGTCAGCAGCTCCTGCTTCTGCGTCAGATAGTCCGTGTTCTTGCTGCCCTTGCCGTAGGTCGCGTCGAGCTTTTGTAAATCCCGGCCCGTGCGCTTGGCTTCCGTGGCCGCCTGCCGCAGTGCTGCGCTGAATTCTTTTTCCCCTTCACAGGATAGGCGTACCCCTGCTATTTGCATGTAGTTCCTCCTTACAGCACGCCCGGGGGCAGCTGATCCGCCGCGCCCACGGCTATGGTTTCATAATGCCTGCGCTTGCGCCCACGGCGCCGCTCTCCCCGTACCAGCATGTGCCACAGCGCGGGCGTCAGCGAGAAAAATTCCGCTACGGAGAGCCGGAAGACGCGCATGGCTATATAGAGCCACGCGCCCCAGTCCGTAGGCCTTATGGGCTGGTCTGGGCTTTTTTTTTGCCGCCCCGGGGCGACTTCATGAAAATTTCCCGCATGGTTCCCGCGGCCAGTGCGGTATAGTCCGTCATGTGCATGTCCATCAGCTCCTGCAGGGAAAGCTCCTGCCCGCCTGCCCGCGCCAGGATCTGTATGAGCCTGGCCTGCCGCTCCAGGGACATGGGCGCCGCGGTCTTGCCCTGGGCGTCCATGCCCAGCGCCTCGTATACAATGGTCAGATAGGGCGCCTGAAACGCGTCCTCGATCTCCGCCGCCGCTCGCAGGGAAAACAGCAGCTTCACCTTGCCGCCGGAAAGCTCCACCTCCGTAGGCTCCACCTGCTGGATAAAACTGGGTTGCATTATGATCCTCCTTTCAAAAAACACGGCCCGCCGGGCAAACCCGACAGGCCGTATGCATCATGGGCCGTCAACCGCCCGCGGTAGTCTCCGAGCCAAAGAAGCTCTCAATGGCCGCTTTGGTGTACAGGCCTTCCTTTACAAATTCCTCCATGGTGTGCGGCGTCTTGCCCTCATCGACGTTGGCGGTGTAGTATTTTACCCGCCAGATGCCCTCCTCCGTGGGCATGCACTCAATCTCATAGCTTTCGCTGGGATCGATGTCGCTGTCGTCGGAGGTTTCGTCCGTCTCGTTGGCGTAGTTCAGCTTGCAGCGGGGATACCATACATAAACCTCGCTGCCGTCGCTCATCTTGCTGGAGAAACCGAAGCCGAATTCCTTGCCCTGAGGCAGGTTCAGGTCATAGCTGCCCGCGCCCTTGGCCACCGCGCCCCGGGCCTGGTCTGCAATCTCCCCGGGAATGGCGATCACGTCCACCGTCAGTGTGCCGCCCCGCACGTTGTTGGTCACGTCGTATACCTTGCCGCTGGCGTAAATTTTCTTGTTGCTGGCGTCCACGGCCAGTCCCACGGACTTGAGCACGTCCAGCCGGTGCGCCTTGACGTCATAGGTAGCGGCCCCGCCTGCCGCGGAAGTGATAAAGCGCAGGTAACCGTCCTGCACCGAGAGCTTGTACCGCTTGGGTACCTGCGTAAACGTAACTTCGCTCATCGCTTGTCCTTTCCGGCGCTACTTCAGCGCCTTGGCAATCTTGCTGTCAATAATGTCCGCTACTTTCTTCTCTGCCTGGTCGCGGACCTCGTCCGTTCCGGGTTCCATGTGCCGCAACTGGCGGCTCTCGCTGTATTCCAGGATGCGGCCATAGTCCGCCACGGTAGTTACTTTGCGGTATCTTCCGTTTACATCCGTGAAACCACTGGCGCGGCTGGGCCCGCGCCGCCGCCTGCTGGGTTTGTCCCGCATGGGCGTGGTTTCCCAGCCCACGGTCACCGCCGCGTCTTTTGTTGGGGATCGCTGTACCGTGATGCTTTCGGAAAGCTGCCCGCGCGGGTGGCTCTTTGCTTTGCCGCTTACCTGCCGCTGCACGCTCTCCTGGACCATGGCGCCGCCGGCTTCCAGGGCCTGCAGCAGCGATTCCCTGTCCACTGCCTTGCGTGCGCCTTCCAGTGCCACCGCAAACTCTTTCAGGTCGCCGGCCACTGAGATTCTCGCCTTCATGTACATGCCTCCATGGGCAATGCGCAGGCAAGCACCACCTGCTGACGGCCGATGTCCTGCTGCCATTTGCTCCCCTGGTACCGGATGCGGCATCCCGCCCCCATGAGCAGCAGCGCCGCTTCCCTTTGCAGGGCTTCCGTGTCCTGGTCGGGATGCACCCACAGCGAAACCTGCACCTGATCCTGCCGGAAAAGCTGCTTGCCGCTGGCGTAGATGCTCTTTTCCCCGGTCTTGGCCCAGGTGATATAGCTGCCGCTGCATTCCTGCAGCATGGGTTCCTCGCTCATGGGCACTCCCAAGGGTGTGAGCGCCTGCGCCAGAAAACCGTTTATGCCTGGCATCCGCTTCCCTCCATCTCCGCCGCGGCCGCCCGCAGCTCCGTAATACCCCGCAGGGGCTTGTCCGGCGTGACTTCCAGCACGTCATAGGCCCGCCCCTGCCACAGTACCCGCAAGCCCGGTGCGGGGGAGTAGGTGCGCGGCGTGCGCAGATGTACGGTGATCTTTTCCTCGTACCATTGCCCCGCGCCGCCGTAAAAGTCCCGGGCGGACGCGTGCAGCACTTCCGCCGCGTACAGCCCAATGGTTTCCCAGTCCTCCCGGGTCTTGCCACCCAGGGTTGTTACGGTTCTGCGCTGCAGCGCCACCCGCATCCGCAAATCGCCCGTGTTCCGCATCCGTCCTCACCCCGCCGTCATCTTGGGGAACTGCCGCAGCTGGTGGATGATGCTCTGGACCCCGTGCAGGATCTCGCCCTGTACCGCGCCCAGGGTAACCACCCCGCGCTGGTCGTACCAGTGCATGGCCAGCATGTAGCAACCCAGGTCGTACAACGCGTTGTCAGCTTCCGGCTCTGGTACATCGGCGTTTGCCAGGTACTGCTTGGCCGCGTCCAGGCACATCTGCGCCACCGCACTATCAAAGGTATCGTCCCCCAGGTAGCCGTAGGCCATCATGCCCTGTACCGTTACGCTCATCCAGCCTCACCTCGCTCAGGGGTTTTAGTCCCCCGCCGCCGCCACCTTGGCCAGGCGGAAGGCGGCCCGCAGCACCACATGGATGTCATATTCCGCGTTGCAGGTAAAGTAGCGCAGGCGCTTGGTTACGTCCTTGTCGGTGTCGAAGTAGGTGTCGCCGTCATAGTTCAGGTGCAGGTAGCGGAAATCCCCCACCACAGGAATGGTCGCCTTCTCGCAGAAGATCACCGGGTAGCCGATCACGTCCTCGGGCTTGCGTCCGAAAAGCGCCTCCGCATTGGCCAGGGAGCGGATAAAGCCGTAGTAGTCCTGTCGGCGCATCACCACGCAGGCCCCCGCCTGGTACACGTCCTCCAGGTCGCCCGCCGCGGCCAGGATCGCGTCCAGCAGGTCCGCGCCTTCCACGGCCTTGCACAGATAGGTGCTGCCGCCGCTGTCCTTGGCGTACAGGCTCATGTGCTCCTCGCCGGAGGTGGGGCTTTCGGCAAAGATCACCTTCAGCTCCTTGGCCGCCTGGGCGCTTTCCAGGCCCGCGTTCACCGCCGCCTCGATATTCAGTGGCGTGGAGCGCAGCAGGCTTTCGGAAACGGTGGCCTTCAAGGGCAGCTCATAGCGCCCGAAGTCCACGGTGTCACCGCTGAGCTTCAGTTCCTTGGCCGTTTCGCCATCCTTGCTGATGAAGCTGTCATTGTCCACCGCAAAGCCCAGCTTGGGCAGCTTCAGCCCGGGAATATTGGTCACCATCATGCGCCCGCGCAGGGGATTGGTCACTTGCGGCTCCAGCAGCAGCTCGTTGGACAGGGTCGTGGGCAACAGCTTGGAACCGCTGCCCTGATCCTCGCTGCCCGCGGGCTTGGCGCCCAGCTGCTCGTAGGCCATCCGGGGCAGCTTGTCCATCTGGCCCATCATGGCCGCCCGATAGAACATACCGGCCGCTTCCTGACGGCTCATCGCTTCGCCCTCCGCGCCCATGGTGCCCTTGGCCTTCTCCGCCATCTTGGCGCGTTCGGTCTCCAGCACCGCCAGGCGTTCCTGCAAATCCTTTACCCGCTGCTGCTTGGCGCGTACATCGTCCATTTTCGCGCCCGCGTCCGTGGCCATGGTCACCAGCCCGTCCGCTTCCGTGGAAATCTGCATGCGCAGATCCGCAATGCGCTCTTCCAGTTCAAACATCGTCCTCGGCATTTTCCTCATGCTCCCTTCAAAACAGATCTTGCGAACGCGAGGATTTCCTCGCGCTCTGTATTTCCATGGGCCAGCCTTGCAGCGTCAAGCCCGGCCTGGAAACTCCTTTGCGTGGCTGCCTGGCTGACAGCGAGCACGTCCCGCAGTCCCAGGGGACTGGTGGCGGCCATGGTGGCGCTTGCAGGCAGCAACCCGTCCGCCCACCCGGCGGCGACCGCCTCCCGGGCCGTGTACATGGTCTCCGCGTCCATCAGCGCGGAAATGGCGTCCGCATCCATGCCGCTGCTCTCGGCATAGGCCGCCACCACCGCGTCCTTGAGCGTTGCCAGCATGCGCTGCGCCCGCGCCATGTCCCGGTGGTCGCCCTCCGCGGTCACGGCAGGGTTGTGATACAGCAGCGTAGCCCCGGGGGACAGGAACCGTTGTCCTTTGTCGCAGCCCGCCAGGGCCAGGGTGGCCGCCGAATAGGCGCGGGTCACTTCGCACCGGGTCACGCCCCGGCGCTGCCGCAGCGCCGTGTACAGCGCCATGCCCGTGGACAGGTCGCCGCCGGGGCTGTCGATGTATACGGTCAGCTCCTCGCCTTCGATGGCTTCCATCTGCTCCCGGAATCCCTGGGGTGGGTGGTAGCTGAAGGTGTCCCAGTCGATCCACCCCCGCGGCGGCGTGATGGCCCCTTCCAGGTACAGCGCTGCACCTTTGCGCACCGCCTGCCCGTCAGGGCCCGGCGTCTCCATCACCGGCTCAAACCGGTAAAAGTCTGTCATAGGCTCACCTCGTTATGGATAGTTGATCCAGCATACGCAGGGGCACCAGGTCGCGGCTTACCAGCAACTGATCCCCGTGGGGATCCGGTGGAAGATTTTCCCGCCGCCGGACTTCATTCTGCGTCATGATCCCCGAGCGGATCATGTACTGATACACCTGTGCCCGGCTGGCCTGATCCGCCACCACCAGGTCCGACACGTCAAAGGAAAAGCGGTACCCTTGCCTGCGCTGTTCCCAGGTCAGCAGCTTCAGGTTCAGCTGTGCCTCGTACATGCGGCAAATGGGGATGATGGTCCGTTCCAGGTATTCCATCTGCTGCTGTTCCTGGCTGGCATAGCTGGAGGAGGAATAGTCCCCCAGCAGGCTGGGCGGGATGTTGTAGACCCGCGCCACCTTGTTGGCCGTGATCCTGTCCACATCCAGCACCTTGGCATCCACGGGGGAGCGGTTGATGGTGCTGCTTTTTACGCCTCCGCTCAGTACGATGAGCGAACCGCTGCTGCGCTTGTAGTTGTCCATGAAGGCGTCAATGATTTTTTCCGTCTGCTCTTTCCCCATATTGCTGGGAAAATCCAGCACCACCGCGCCGTTGATACCCCGTGCCTGTTCCAGGGAGAAGGACTTCATCTGGTCGTCATAGGCCAGCGTGTCCTCCAGCACTGTCAGCGGATTTACGCCCCGGTCACCCGCGCCCACATGCCGGCAGTGAATCATCTCTCGTCCGCTCACGTACAGCGTGCCGCCCTCCCGGGGCGTGATTTGGTACCAGATGTCCCCGGAGGCCGCGTCCCGCAGGGGATGCACCTGCTGCGGATCCAGAATGTCCAGCGCCACGGTCTCCCCGCCTGCGCCCGGTACCTTGAAGGCGTAGCAGTTGCCGTAGACATCCCGGCAGGTTTCGATGGTCTGCCAGAACATGAACGGGTCCTGCCGCGGGTTGGGCTGGTAACCGATCAGCCGCGCCAGGGGATGATCCTCTGCTTCTCGGTAGCCCTGCATAAGCCGCAGATGCATGGATGCAATGGTATTGCTCAGCAGCGTCACCGCGCCAAAGATGGCCTCGCTGCCCTCCAGGCTGTGATCACCCCGGGGCCGCCATAGGCTGACGGGCCACAGCGTTCCCCGCGCCTGCGGTTGTGGCTGCTGCTGTTTCCGTGTGAATGGCCACATGTGTCTCACCTCCATTTATTGCAGGGACAGCACCTGCACCATGGGCTCCATGGGCGCCTGGCCGGTAACCGGACACCGGCGCATCCAGGCCGTGTGTGCGTCCAGCAGCGCCATAAAGGCATCGATCTTCCGGTATTGATCCATTTTCACCGGCACCCAATTTTCATTGTCCCGGGTGGAATAGTCCTTGCGGAGTTTCACGTTGTTCAGGTACCACTCGAAGAGCCGGTTGCGGTTGTAGACGATTTTCCCGTCCATGAACCTCTCCCGCAGATCCTTCATGGGCGCGTTCAGCGTCAGCGCACCCTGCCGAACCGGATCGCAGGTGAATACCGGCTTGTTCTCACCCCGCCAGCTGCTCAACGCCCGTACCAGCAGGGTCGCGTTGGCCGGGTCGTACCCGATGCAGCGGATGTCGAATACCTCCGCCCATTTCTCAAACCAGTCGATCAGGTATTCCTGCTTGATGTATTCCCCGTCAATAATCGTCAATAGCCCCGCCATTGCGTATTCGTAGTAGGGGAGCCGCTCCGCGTCCTTTTCCGCCACCGTCCGCGGCACAAAGGTGTGGGGAAGAACCAGGATCCGCCCGTCGTCCAGGGGGATCTCCAGGCACACGCTGGTGTGGTCGCCGCTGGCGGAAATGTCGAAGCCTCCAAAGGCTTCCCGGCCTCGGACGCTCTCCAGGGTCACCGCGTCCTGGTTGCGCTGCACCAGCTCCCAGTCCAGATAGCTGGCTTCGTCCACCTTGGTGAAGATGTTCAGCCGCTTGGTGAGGAAGTCGCTTTTCATGGCAGGGACCCGCTTGGCGTCCGCCCAGCTCTTTTCCAGGTCCTTGCGCTGCAGCAGTACGCCCATGGACGGGTTTGCCTTGATCCAGGTGCCGGCATCCTCCGGGTCGTCGTCCTCGTCCAGCTCACAGATGAAGGGGAAAAACCGCTCGTTGCTTTCCAGATTGCCCAACCCCTTGAGCCTTTCGTCCGCCAGGCGGTATTCTGATACCAGCACGCCGTCCAGCACCGTGCCCATGGTGGAAATCATCAAAAGCAGCGGATCGCGGCTTTTAAGCAGGGAGCGCTGCATCTGCGTCAGCAGCTTGTACGTGCGCATTTCGTGCAGCTCGTCGAAGATGGCTACCGTGGGGCGCAAGCCGTCGATCTTGCGCGCGTCCGCGGAAAAGTTGCGGATCTTGCCGTCGGGCACCGGGTTCCGGCCCATGCCCTTCCAGCCGCCCTGGTAGTATTCCAGCCCCGTGCGCAGCACCCGGAAACGGCTTTGCAGGGCGTCGCTGTCGCTGACCATGGCCGCGCAGTCGCCCACCAGAATGCCCGCCTGCTCCCGGCTGTTGGCAAAAACATCCACCTCCGGGTTGCGCGCCCCGTCCTGGCTGGTGCAGTACAGCGCCATGGACGCCACCAGGGGCGTCTTGCCGTTGCCGCTGCCCACCACGATCAGCGCCTTTTTGTGCTTGCGATAGCCTGTTGCTTGATGCACAAACCCGAAGATAGCGCCCAGCACAAAGCATTGCCAGGGCATCAACTCCATGCGGTCGTAATCCCCGGAAGGCCGGATAAATTTCTCCGTGAACCGGATCGGCCGGGACGCTTTTTCACCGTCGAAACGGTAGGGGAATCCTGCCTGCCCTTCCCTCGCCAGGTCGTCCAGGAAAATTTCACAAATGCGCCGTACCTTTTTGCAAACGGTGATCCTGCCTGCTGCCGCCTGCTCAGCGTAGGTGATGATGCGCGGATCAGCTTCAGGGTAGGCCGGCTTAATAATCGTCAAGCTCATCGGCTACCGCTCCTTCCGGGAGCTGCGCGCCCGCCTGCCCTTTCCGTTGCCTGGCCTTCAGGGCCGCCATCAGCTTGCCCAGGGTCTGGGCTGCTTTGTGTTCCTGCCCCACCGCCTTGTTTTCTCTTTCCAGGCTCTGCCGGCCGTTGCTGTACCTTTCCCGAAGGCCCCGCTCCGCGATCTGCGCCACCGCTTCCCGGCGGATGCGCTCCGTGTCGCAGATGGCGTCCAGCAATAGCGCGTCCGCCGCGCTGAGCTCGCCGCACTTCTCCCGGGTTTCCGCTTCCAGCGCTGCCCGGTAGGCCCGGACTTCGCTGTCAATTCGCGTCAGCAGCGCCTGCCGCGCTTCCGTCATGGTCGCACCTCCCTACTTGATCACCATTACCCGCACCCCCTCCGGCAATCCCGGCTGTTGTCCCCTGCATCCCTTTTCGGGATGCAGCTGGTTGTGGCATTGCCTGCACAGGCTCTGCAAATTGTTCAGCTCCATGGCCAGATCCGGGCGCTCCGTTACCGGAACGATGTGATGCACCGTGTCCGCCGGGCGCCGTCCGCACCGGGCGCACCAGTAGTGATCCCGTATCAGCGCCGCCTCCCGCAGCCGCCGCCAAGCCACCGTCCCATAGTAGGCGTCCCGCTTTTTCTGGTCGTACCGCATAAGCACCCTCCCCCGAGGTTCACAGCCCCCTTACCCTGCGGCGCATGCCAGACGCCACGCACGAGGGAGCAGCCGCCGGAGGTGAAGCGGCCCTGCTCATGGCAGCCCTCAAAAATGGGGGAGGGTGAGGTCCGGCGCTGCCCTTCCACCGGCCTGCCTGCATGGTAGCACGCCCACGGGTAGTGGGCGCAAGGTGGGAAAATGCAAAAAAATAATGCCGGCTTTCTGAAATACCAGAAAACCGGCGCTTTCTTAGAACGGAATGTCCTCATCAACGGCTTCAAATCCGCCGGCTTCGTCTGCCGCTGGAACACCGTTTTCCACATTTTCCCCCTTGGGTGTTAAAAACTCCACCTCCAGGGCCGTCATTTCCAGGCTCGCCAGGGGCGCGCCGTCCTGGCCCATGTAGGCTGATGCGCGCACTGGGCCGGTGACGCAAACCTTTTTCCCTTTGTCCAGGTATTTTTCGCAGTTCTCTCCCAGCTTGTTCCATGCGGATACGCGGATAAAGTCCGCCACAGGATGCCCGTTTTTGCTCCCACGGTTTACCGCCACCGTAAAGGCCGTCACCGTATTGCCGTCCGCTGTCGCGCGCGCCTCCGGGGTGCGGGTGAGATTCCCGATAATGGTTAGTCTGTTCATGGTTCTTCCATCCTTTCCAGTCTTTGTAACCCTGCTGTCTTTCGCCGGATCACTTCCCGACAGTCATAGCGCAGCCTTCGCCCCGTCTCCGCATTGCTAAGCCCCAGAACATAGTAGCACCACAGTACCTTGTACTCGATGCCCCGCAGTCCCTGCAAGGCCCGCATGGCCATGGACAGGCGCTCGGGGTACTGTCTTCGGGCGTTCTGCAGCATGTCCCGGCATCTGGCGACCTGCGCCTCCAGGGCAAGGGCTTCCTCGGGGGTTGCGGGCTGCATGGCAGTCAACCGTTCCAGATCCGCCTGTTGATGCCGGATGGCCCCCAGCGCTTCCCGGCACAGGACCAATTTCTCTTTTTCGCTCAAGATGTTCACCGCCTTTCCTGTGCATTCGCGGCAAAGGCTGCGTCCACGATTCGGCGCACGTCCTCCCGAGTCTTGTCCCTCGCTTGTTTCCATAATACGTCGCTGGCCAGCTCATGGGTAAATACGGGCCGCCCCAGCGCGGCCTCCATGCGCCGGATGACCATATCATAGTGGTTTTCCGGCACCAGCAGAAACCCCGTGTATACGCTCAGCGTCACAAGCTCGTCGATGGCCAGCGACTTGCGCTGCGTTCCGTCATTCAGTTCCATGGCCTGTTGCTCTGCTTTCAAAGGGATTCGCCACCTTTCCTGTTACGTCCATGGCCAGCTGCTCCACGTTTTCGCCGGCCTGCGTGCCGTCAATCACATGCCGCGGAATCCAGATCATCCAGGCGTGGATGCCCCCGCGGTTGTACTGCCGTACATTCTTGTTTGCCTTTTCATCCCGCACCAGCTTACCCTCCTGGGCCAGCATCCGCAGCACCGCCGGCTTGGTCAGCGCCATGGACGTGCCCTGGGCGTCCAGGGAGCGCTGCACCGCGCCGAAGGTTTCCCCCGGATTCAGGTAGTAGTACCTTTCATCCTTGTACCCGATGACCCCTGGCGGCGCAACTGTCCGTACCTCCTTGGCCTCCAGGGCTACGCAGCGCCCGGATTGCAGCAGCTCCCGCACCGTGGTGATGAAGACTTCGGAGGGGGATTCCTGCCGCATCTCCTGGTTCTGCCGCTCCGCTGCGCCCGTAATCACATCCCAGTATTTGCCCATGCTTCGCTCCACATCTTCCTGGGTCAGCAAACCGCCCGGCTCCGCCATGTACCGCAGCATCATCCATATGCCCAGCATCAGATAGCTCACCGTGGTGGCCATACGCCCCCGGGAAGACGCGTCCATGCGCTTGAGGGCTTCCCACCGTAGCTCTTCCAGTTTTGTTTCCAGTTTTTCCGGCAGGCTGTCCGCCTGGGGGATGAGCCATTCGATGTACCCCTTCATGCATTCGTTCAGCGCTCCCTGCCGCGCCAGCTTCAACAGCTCCACATACTCCTCCTCCCTGGCCCGCTGGGGGCCCTTGCTTCCCTTGCGCGGGATGGGGACATCCCCGTCCCGGATGTCGATGACGTACAGCCGTGCCACACCGCTGGGGCTGATGCGCGGCGTTTCCTCACCCGTGGCCACGCACAGCGCGCGAACCGGATGCACCAGCTGTGCGCCGCCGTCTGCCCGCATCCTGTCCCGGATGGCGCCATCGCCCACCATGCGCGCAAGACTTTCGGCCACCGTCGCCATGGCCTTGGCCTTGGTGGGTTCTCCCTGGGGGTGGTAGTCGTCCACCAGCAGGGGAAGGTCCTTGAGCTGAAACATTTTCAGGCTGATGCCGTTGGCCGTGTTCTCAAAGTTGGCCGGCATGGGACTCTCATAGCCAAAGTCATAGCCGAAATAATTCAGCAGCAGCGCTGTGTAGGCACTCTTGCCTGTTTGTGTTGCGCCCCGAACAAAGGGAATAAAGCTGGGACGGTGCCCGCGCTGTTCCAGAAAGTATTTCAGCGGCGTCAGAAACATAAACCCCGTCAGCGGCACGCCCACCGCCAGCGTGCCCACCTCCATGGCGCGGATCGCTGCCAGCTGGCACTGCACCTTGCGCAGCGCAGGTTCCATCTCCAGCAGTGGGCCTTCCCGCACGCCCTCCATGGTATACCGGGAAAAGCCGTAGTCCAGCTGTACGTCCACGTCCTCCGCGCCAATGGCCCCGCCGCCGTGCAGAAAGCACAGCCGCCCGTCCACCACCCGCCAGCCTGTGTGGCAGTAGGTCATCCGGTGGACCGCTGCCCGCATGCCGGCCGCCTGAATGATTCGCCGCAGCTTCTGCTTTGCGCCGTTGTTCTCGCTCACATTGGCCGACAGTCCCCACAGGGCCAGCGGCCACTCCATCCGTCCAAAGGTCTCCATGGACATGGACACCGTGCGCAGCCGGTGCCCCAGGGAGGACCAACCGGCCACCGTCACCTGATATTCCACCGAGCCGTTGCCGTCGTCGCGCAGGGCTTCCTCAATGGGCAGGGCTACAAAGTTGCTCAGCGGTTTCCAGTCTCCGCCGGAAAAGGTGCAGATGCAGCCGTTCTGCACCTCGCACCCCTTGATGCCCGTAAAATACTCCTCGTAGTCCGCGTCGGATACCCGCCGGGACAGTACCATGGCGCTCTGGCACAGCTTGTCCAGCATGGCCTTTGCTCCCGTACCCAGCTGCTGGCACAGGTCGCTGACGTCGCCCTTCTCCGGCAGTTTCACGCCCGGCGCGCGCAGCAGATTGATCAGCCGCACTTCCTTGGCATGCCCTTCCAGTTCCCTGGCCACCAGCCGTCCATGCTTGCGCCCCGGCTCGTCCACATCCGGGCAGATCACCGCCCGCGCGCCTTCCAGGGCCTTGGTCAGCGTCTCCGGCCATTTGCCCGCGCCACCCTTGTTGCACGTTGCCACATACCCCAGGCTTTCCAGGGTTTCCACGTCCTTCTCACCCTCCACGATCCAGACCGGAACACCCTCCCGGACGGCTTGCAGCACCTGGGGCAGGCGGTACAGCAGATCGTTTTGCCCGCCGTCGCCCCAGTACCAGCGCCCGTCTCCGCCCAGATGCACCACCGGAAAGGACTTCGCCTCTGTGCGAAAAACCTTCACCATCACCCGCCCTTTTGCGTCCTGGTAGTCATAGCAGCGGGTGATGCGCTCCCGTACAATATCGGATTGCCCCTGCTCGTTGGTGCTCTTGTGCACATACTCTCCGCCTACCCGCAGCCGCTCCAGATCGGCTGGTACCTTGCTCTTGCTCTCCGCCCTGGCGGACCCCCCAGCCGGGGCCGTGCCCTGCCTGGGGGTGGACTTGGGGGCTTTGCTTTGCCCTGAGGGCTTGCCCTGTGTTTTCGCGCCGCGCCAGTGCTCCGGCAGGGTGATGTCTCGCACCGTTATCCCCAGGCTTTGCAGAATGTCCTCCGTGGCGCATCCTGCCAGGCAGTGGAGCACAATGCCCTTTTCACCCATGCGGACCGCCAGACTCGCCTTGCGGTCGTCATGGCAGGGGCATCGGGCCATGTATTGCCCATTGCCATGGGCTTCTACTCCCTGGAGCCTGCCCAGCAGCTCCCGCAAATCCATCATACGTCCTCCGTCTCCTGCATGCATAGCTGCATCAGCTTTTCAGCCAGTTCTGTGTCCGGCAGCGGTCTGCCCTCCGGCACATGATCGGACAGCCGGACCACCCGACAATCCAGGGGATTTGTACAGCACTTGCAGCGATAGAATTCGTTTCGCTCCGGCATGCTGGCGAATTCCCGTGCCTGAATTACCGCGCCGTCCTGCCGTGCGCATAGAATAAAATGGTTTCCCAACGTCTTTGTCAGCCCACGGAACAGGGGACAGATCGCCCTGGGATGATGGCATTCGCATGTCCCGCGGATGTCCATCAGCGACCCGCAGTCCGGGCAGTAGCGCTTATGCTTCGGCATGACTGTCCTCCTCCAGATAGCTGAGGTAGCTTTCCATCATCGCCCCGCCGCGTACCAGCGCCCATTCTCCCGACCGCGCCAGCACCGTGAGCACCGTGCCAGGGGAAGTCCAGCGCACGCGCTCCCCGGCAATTCCCGCCCGGACAGCTACGCGCCCATTGGCTTCCACCACCGCCAGGGTTTCCTCCTCCAGCAGCTCCACTTCCTCCGCGCTGGTGTACCGGTACGCGATCCACCCTTCGCCGTACTCCGTGGACAGCCCCGTTACATGAACCCAGGCGCCGTCCTTGCTGTAATCATCCACCGTTACCTCGTCCCCGCAGAACAGATACCCCGTGATTTCCGCCCCGCCGCGGGGAGACATGCGCACGTTCAGCACGCCGTCGCAGAATACATAGCGCGTCTCCTGAAAGGGTTCCACCTCACCCAGACTTGCGCCGATCAGCAGCATCAGCGCCATCTCCGCCACCACCAGCACCGCCAAAACCTTGCTTACGATCTCCAGCTTCCGCATCGCTTGCATGCTTGCTCCTTTTCTGCCGTCCGCTGCCCAGCTCGCCCAGCCGTACCAGCGGCGTCAATACCGCCACAAACTCTGCTGCCGTCCCATCATGTCCGTGCAGCTCAATCCCGCCCGTTTTCCGACTCATGCTCCCGCCGGTGGGTACCCAGATCCGTTGCTTTCTGTCCATGCTTCGCCAGCTCCGTCAGAATCGCTTCCAGCAGCTTGGCCACAAACGTCCGATAGTCCACTTTTTTCTGCAAGTTTGCAATGTCCCGTTCCGGCGCCTTCCGCTCCAGCGCCCGGGCCAGGTCGCTTTCCACTTTTCGCAATTCCCGCGCAGCGTAGGCATGCGCCTGTTGGATATCCATTTGTTTGTTCTCCCTTCCCTGGTAATGTGTTAAACTGTTTACAACCTTTCACAAAGGAGATGCACCTATGAATCATGCCCTGTATCTCTCCGAAGCGGAGGAACTCCTGCTCTATCTGAACCAACAGCCCGAAAGGACTGCCTCGCGCGATGCCCTGTGCGCGCAGTTTCCTGATGCAGAAACACAGGTTGATGAAATGGTGAATCAGGGGCTGCTGGAATTTTCAGACTGGCAACTGGAACAGGTTCGAGGCGATGCGTCCCGCACATTTCCCTTCTCGGAGTGGAAAGCCGTGCAGCTGACTGCCAAGGGCAGTATTCACATCCGTGATGTTCAGGCGCGCCAGGCCAAAGAACAGGAAAAGCAGCACCGGCAGGACGATGAAACACAGAAGCAGACCCAGGCGCAGCAGAGACTCGCCGAGGCCTTAGAACAAATGCGAAAGGATTTTGTAAACTATCAGGCCGAACAGGCCCGCAAGGAGATTCAGAACGAGCTTGAACATGCGAAAATTAACGAGAAGAATCGTCGCAGTGCTTGGCTTCAGGTCATTTTTACCGCGATATTCAGCCCACTCGCGGCCCTCTTCGTCGAACACTTTCAGGATATAGTGGTCTATTTCCGAATGCTTTTTCATTTCTGACATTCCTCCTGTTTGTCGTCGCTGGTCAGCAGATCATCCAGGCGGCAATGTAAGGCATTTGCCAGTTTCTGCGCAGTATCCAACCGAGGATATTCTCTGGCTCCTGCTTCCAGCATGCCGATAGTGGATGCATTGACTCCGGATAACCGGGAAAGCTCCGCTTGGCTCAGACCTCTTTTTTCCCGGATCTCCTTGAGATTGAACACCAAATCACCTCCAACACTATTGTGGTTGAATATTACCACTAAAGAAGTTTATTGTCAACCACTTTTGTGGTATTATAAAAATAATCACTAAAGTGATAAGAGGTGAACGCGATGGGCGTAGGAGAAAATCTTCGACGTATACGCAATGCACGAAAACTCTCTCAGGAAATGTTGGCACGGAAAAGCACAGTATCCCAATCAGCAATCAGCGCTATTGAGCGGGAAGAGAAAGCTCCGACGGCATCCACTTTGACGTTGCTGGCAAAGGCGCTGGGATGTGTCCCCTCGGACCTGCTGGAGGAAAAAGAAAAGGAACTGCAAGCACCTGGTCTATTGCCCGTCACCACCCGCCGCGTTCCCCTGCTGGGTACCGTCCACTGCGGCGAGCCATCCTTTGCCGAGCAGGAATTTGAGTCCTACGTCGAGGCAGGGGCCGAAATCCACGCCGATTTCGCCCTCCGTGCCAAAGGCGACAGCATGACCGGCGCCCGCATCCAGGACGGCGACATCGTATTCATCCGCCGCCAGGATACCGTGAACAATGGAGAAATCGCCGCGGTGCTCATCGACGACGAAGCCGCCCTGAAGCGGATCCGTTACCTCCCCGGAGGCATGACCATGCTGCAAGCGGAAAATCCGGCCTATGAACCCATTTTCATCGGCGGCGAGGGAGAAACCCGCGTTGTACGCATTCTGGGAAAAGCCATTGCCTTTCAAGGCGATGTAAAATGAGAATGGAGAAGAAGAAAATGAAAAAGGTGGCTATGTGCCTCATGCTTTGCTTTGCGCTGCTGCTCTGCTGTGCCTGTGAATCGGCGGAGGAGCGCATGGACCGGGCATTCAAGTCCATTGATCTGCCGGTAGACGAGGAAACCGTGGAAGAGATATCCCGTGGAATCGACAAGGGACGATATGCTCATGTCACCGCGGCTGATCGCCTGGCAACAGTCAAGGAATACCGCAGCAAGCATAC
>OLPF01001100.1_pt1 | contig 24388 bp, 10 predicted proteins | sample 1673121 | NCBI WGS metagenome assembly OLPF01 (sample SAMEA3136756, study PRJEB25190) | human gut metagenome
CCGCAGCAGATATCCGCGCGTGGAACCTTGGAATCCGAGCCATTGCGGAGGAATTCGGCTGTATCTATGCCGATACCTATGATGATATGCGCGGAGTGGAATGGTTGCTCTCAGACGGCCTGCATCCGAATAATGCGGGTTACCGCATTATGGCAAACGCCGTTCTCCGTGCCATCAACGGTTATGTGGAATTGAAGGGTGAGCCGGTCGTTGTGCATACGCCGGACGAATTCGGCTGGGAGACGGACGAGATCGGCGGCGTGAAGGACTTCTCCGGCTGGGCTGCGGAGGATGAGGCAAACATTTCTGCAGAGTATAACGCCACCACCGGCGAGCACCGCATCTGGAAGAACCTCTTGACCAACCAGAACGATTTCACCGCGGAGCTGGATATCATCACGGATAATACTTCGTCCGCCTACGTCAAGGTGCTTGGCATCACCCTGGAGCTGGACAGCTCCGGCGGTGACGGCAACCAGAGCTTCGTGAAGCTGAACGGTCAGAACCAGGACTGGGTCAGGGGAGATAAGTGCGAGATGCACGTCAAACTGGAACGCAAGGACGGCGGCAACCTGACCATCACCGTCACCAGCAAAAACGGCGATACGATGAACCTGACCGCAGCGCCGACCGAGGAGAATGAGAACCTTGAGCTGGGCCTGTACCGCGGCATCGCAAGTTATAAGAACATTACCGTTACCTGCAAAGAACTGAAACCGACGACCTATCTCGTCACCTTCGTCGACGGACTGACCGGCGAGACGATTGCAACCGATGCCGTCGAAGAGGGCAAGGCGGCGACTGCGCCGAAGGCTCCGGTGCACGAGGGCTATACCTTCAAGGGCTGGGACAAGACGTTCGACAACGTTACCGAAAATCTGACGGTTACGGCCATTTATGAAAAGAACGTTGAGCCGGAGAAGCCGTGGGTCAATCCGTTCAAGGATGTTAAGACTTCTGATTGGTTCTATGAGGGCGTGAAGTTTGCCAACCAGCATGAGCTGTTCAACGGCACGGCTCCCGACGAATTCAGCCCGGATGATGCCATGACCCGTGCGATGCTCGTCACCGTCCTCTGGAGATTGGACGGCAAGACCGCGGCCACGAAGGCCAGCAGCTTTGTTGATGTTCCTGCGAAGGAATACTACACCGACGCTGTGGCATGGGCCGCCGAGAACGGTATCGTCAACGGCGTTGATGCAACCCATTTTGCCCCGAACGACGAAGTGACCCGTGAGCAAATCGCCGCCATCCTGTTCCGCTACGCGGAGAAGAAGGGCGTCGATACCTCCAAGCGCGCGAACCTGAACGCGTTCCCGGATGCGAACAAGGTCAGCGACTACGCAAAGGACGCGCTGGCATGGGCCAATGCGGAAGGCCTTGTCAAGGGCAGCAACGAAAACGGCAAGGATTACCTCAACCCGACCGGCAGCGCCACCCGCGCCCAGGTCGAGGCGCTGGTGGCCCGCGTCAACAACGCTCGCGGCCCGATCTCCATCGCCGTCACCAACTCCGACAACCACCACGTGCTGTCCGGCTACCCGGAAGACCTGGCCGCTTTCGCCCTCGAAGCCGAGCGCGAACACCAGCATCAGGCCAAGCTGCGCGAGCAGAAGCTCCACGGCGGCACCGTGTTCAACCCGACCCTCGAATACCTTGAGGTCACCCTGCCCTTCCACTCGCCGCTCATGGCCGACGCCGTCGAACAGACCGTGGCCTGGGCCGGCGCCTGCGGCTTCGACCAGAAGCGCACCCGTGCACTCGCCGAGGAAGTGCTCCTGAACCACGTGGACTGGAACGCCCGCGTCAAGGCGCTGTTCGACGACGCCGACCCGTCCAAGCTGTGGATCGTGGACCTCGGCCCCGGCAACACGCTCGGCAAGCTGATCGGCAACGTGGTGCAGGGCACCGGCATCGGCGTGGTCGAAGCCACCACGCTGGCCGAGCGCTCCACGCTCTCCATGCTGGAAAGCGAGCCTGAGCGCACCCAGAACTGGAAGGCGTTCGCCCCGCGCGTCATCAACACCCCGGCCGGCGCCAAGCTGGTCACCAAGTTCTCCAAGCTCACCGGCAAGCCGCCGGTGCTGCTGCCCGGCATGACCCCCACCACCGTGGAACCGGAAATCGTGGCCGCAGCGGCCAACGCCGGCTACTGGGCCGAGCTCGCCGGCGGCGGCCAGGTGACCGCCGAAGTATTCGACCGCCACATCGCTGCCCTCGAAGACGAGCTGGAGGAAGGCCGCACGGTCGAATTCAACGCGATGTTCATGGACCGTTACCTGTGGAACCTGCAGTTCGGCTCCTCCCGCATCGTGCCCAAGAAGCGCACATCCGGCGCGCCGATCGACGGCGTGGTCGTCTCCGCCGGCATCCCTGAGCTGGACGAAGCCGTGGAGCTCATCAAGAACCTGCAGGCTGACGGCCTGCCGTACGTGAGCTTCAAGCCCGGCACCGTTGACCAGATTCGCCAGGTTGTGCGTATCGCCAAGGCCGTGGCCCCCACCACCATCATGGTTCAGGTTGAGGGCGGTGAAGCCGGCGGCCACCACAGCTGGGAAGCGCTGGATGACCTGCTTGCCGCCACCTACGCCGAAGTGCGCGCCTGCGACAACCTCGTGCTGGTCGCCGGCGGCGGCATCGGCACCCCTGAACGCGCTGCCGACTACATTTCCGGCCAGTGGGCCCACGCCTACGGCCTGCCCGACATGCCGGTCGACGGTGTGCTTATCGGTACCGCCGCGATGACCGCCAAGGAGGCTCACACCAGCCCCGAAGTCAAGCAGCTGCTCGTCAAGACGCCCGGCATTCCGGCCGACGCCAAGTCCGACGACGTGTTCGCCCCGCAGGCCGCCCACTGGGTGCCGTCCGGCAAGTCCGTCGGCGGCATGTCCTCCGGCCTGAGCCACCTGCACGCCGACATTTACGAGCTCGAGAACGACTCCGCCGAATGCGGCCGTCTGCTCGTGCGCGTCATGAAGCACCCCGAAGAGCTCGACTCCCGCCGCAAGGAAATCATCGAAGCCCTGAACAAGACCGCCAAGCCTTACTTCGGAGACCTGGCCTCCATGACCTACCTTGAGTGGGCGCAGCGCTTCGCCGAACTCGCCTTCCCGTGGGCCGACCCGACTTACGCCGACCGCTTCCAGCACCTACTGCAGCGCATCGAAGCCCGTGTGAACGACACGGACTCCGGCGAATTCACCTCCAAGCTGTTCACCGCTGATGGCGTTTCTGCTGAAGAGGCAGCTGCCGCTGACCTGCTGACCCACGACGACATTCTCGCCGATCCGGCCCCCGCACTCGAAAAGCTCGCACTGGCCTACCCGCAGACCGCCGAACTCAAGGTGGTTCCGGCCGACGTGGCTTGGTTCCCGGTGCTCGTGCGCGAATACCCCAAGCCCATGCCGTTCGTGCCCGTCATCGACAACGACCTGCTGCGTTGGTGGGGTCAGGACCAGCTCTGGCAGTCCGAAGACCAGCGCTACTCCGCCGATTCCGTGCGTGCCATCCCCGGCCCGATCTCCGTGGCCGGCATCACCACCATCGACGAGCCGATCGCCGACATCCTCGGCCGCTTCGAAACCGCCGCCATCAAGCGCGTGCAGGACGAACAGCAGGCCGCCGATGCCGCTGAGAACGACGATTTCGCCGCACTCGGCGAGGCCACCAGCGCCGAGGACTTCATCCGCAAGTCCCCGAACATCTCCTGGGTCGGCCACATCACCGACAACCCCGCCTACGGCACCGCCCTGGGCGACCAGTACTACGAGATCCGCGCGTTTGACGCCGCGGCCGGCAAGTACGATCTGGACATCCACCTCGACACCTACTGGGACAACGACCCGGACGGCGGCACCTCCAAGCACGCCGTGCGCGATATCGTCATCCCGCTCATCGTGGAAGGCACCGAGCCCGGCCGTGTGCCGGTCGTGGACCGCGAACGCCTGATTCCGGACGTCTACGCGATGCTCGCCGCCACCGCAGGCATCGGCAACACCGCCATCACCGGCGACAAGCTCACCGAGATGCCGCAGCTTGACGGCAAGACCTCTGACGAGCGTCCGTTTGCTACCGCCACCGCCGCCTACACCCTCTCCGCCAACCTCGGCTTCGACCACGAAGCGGCCACCGGCGCCGCTCTGCCGACGACCCTGCAGCCCAGCCGCATCGCTCCCGATGCGCTGGTCGGCCCGGCCTGGCCGGCGATTTACACGGCGCTCGGCTCCGTGTACGTCAAGGGCTACCCGGTGATTGAAGGCCTGCTCAACGCCGTCCACCTCGACCACCTCATCGAACTTGAGGTGAACGAGGAGGACCTGCTTAAGCACACCGGTGAAACCATCACCCTGAAGTCTTGGGCTGAGGATTACTTCGAGTCCGCCTCCGGCCGCGTGGTCACCATCCACGTGACCCACACCGCTGCCGACGGCACGCTGCTTGCCCGCGAAACCGAGCGTTTCGCGATCCGCGGCCGCGTCTACTCCGATGCTTTGCCGGCAGACGCCCCCGAGTTCGGCGACGCCGAGCACGAGGAGATCGCGCCCACGCCGCGCCGTCTGCTGCGCCGCGTGAAGGTCGTCGCCCCACACGACATGACCGCCTTCGCCCGCACTTCCGGCGACTTCAACCCGATCCACACCTCCACTCGTGGCGCTCGCATCTCCGGTTTGGCCGCTCCGCTTGTGCACGGCATGTGGCTGTCCGCCACCGCCCAGCACGCCGTGCAGGCGCTGGACGAGAAGGATGCCCACTACGAGATTGCCGGCTGGACCTACAACATGTACGGCATGGTTCAGCTTGACGACACCGTCGAAATCTCCGTCGAGCGCGTCGGCAAGGTGCGCCACGGCGGCATGACCCTCGAAGTCACCTGCCGTATCGACGGCCAGCTCGTCTCCCGCGGCACCGCACTGGTCCGCGCACCGCGCGCCGCCTTCGTCTACCCCGGCCAGGGCATCCAGAAGCAGGGCATGGTTCTGGACGAGCGTGCCAAGTCCGCCGCCGCCCGCGACGTGTGGGAGCGCGCCGACAAGCTCACCCGCTCCAAGCTCGGCTTCTCGATCCTGGGCCTCGTGCGCGATAACCCGAAGGAGCTCACCGCCAACGGCGTGACCTACCGTCACCCCGAAGGCCTGCTCAACCTGACGCAGTTCACGCAGGTGGCGCTCGCGACGGTTGCTTTTGCCCAGACCGCCCGTCTGCGCGAAGCCGGCGCCGACATCTGGCCCGCCTACTTCGCCGGCCACTCGCTCGGCGAATACAACGCGTTGTCCGCGTTCGCCGACGTGATTCCACTGGAAACCGTGCTGGAGCTCGTGTTCCACCGTGGTTCCACCATGCACCACCTCATCGAGCGTGACGCACAGGGTCGCTCCAACTACCGCATGGGTGCCCTGCGCCCGAACCAGTTCGGTGTGGACGACGCGCACGTCAAGGAATACGTGGAATCCGTGGCCAAGGCGTCCGGCGAATTCCTGGAGATCGTGAACTACAACCTCGCCGGCCAGCAGTACGCCATCGCCGGTACGATCGCCGGACTCAAGGCTCTGAAGGCCGATTCCGCCCGCCGCGTGGCCGCATTCGGTGGCAAGCCCGCGTTCATGCTGGTGCCCGGCATCGATGTGCCGTTCCACTCCACACTGCTGCGCAAGGGCGTGCCGGAATTCCGCGACAAGCTCGACGCGCTGCTTCCCGCTTACATCGACTACCGTGGCCGTCTGGTGGACCGCTACATCCCGAACCTGGTGGCCACCCCGTTCGAGATGACCAAGGAATTCGCCGCCAAGATCCTCGAAGTCGTGCCGTCCGAGCGTATCAAGGCCGCGCTCGACGACCCGGCCGTGTGGGATTCCTACGCCGATGACGACCAGAAGCTCGGCCGTCTGCTCTTGACCGAACTGCTCTCCTGGCAGTTCGCCTCCCCGGTGCGTTGGATTGAAACCCAGGCGCTGCTCTTCGGTCAGCGCGAACAGGGCGGCCTCGGCGTGGAAGAATACGTCGAAGTCGGCCTCGGCAACGCCCCGACCCTGGCCAACCTCGGTGCCAAGACCCTGCATCTGCCCGAGTTCGCCGGCAACGATACGGTCGTCTACAACGTCGGCCGCGATGAAGGCCGCGTCTACATGACCGACACCGATTCGCTGGTTCCCGACGATGAGCCGGAAGAGGCTGCGGCCTCGGCCCCGGTCGAAACCGCTCCTGCCGGTGGTTCCGCCGTTGCCGAGCTCGGTTCCGGTGCCGCTCCGGCAAATGCCGTGACTGAGGCTGCTCAGACAACGGATGGCTCCGTCGCCGGACAGTCCACTGGACTGTCCGACTCCTCGCGCGGCCTGCAATCAGGGCAGGCCGCGGCCGGCGCGCCGTCCGGTGCCGCCGTCGCCGACCTGCCCTTCAAGGCTTCCGATGCCATCGGCGTGCTCATGGCCTACTCCGCCAAGGTGCGCATCGACCAGATCGGCAGCAACGACACCACCGACACCCTGACCAACGGTGTCTCTTCTCGCCGCAACCAGCTGCTCATGGACATCAGTTCCGAGCTGGGAGTCGCCAGCGTGGACGGTGCTGCTGAAGCGACGCTCGACAAGCTCGCCCAAATCGTCAACAAGGCCGCCCCGAACTACAAGCCGTTCGGTGCCGTGCTATCCGAGGCGTTGCGCGACCGCCTGCGCTCGCTGTTCGGTGCCGCCGGCGTCAAGCAGCAGTACATCCGCGACCGCGTGACCAACGTATGGCAGCTCGGTGAAGGTTGGGTGGCCAGCGTGCTCGCCACACTGCTGCTCGACACTCGCGAGGGTGCCAGCTCCCGTGGCGGCGACCTGGCCAAGCTGCCCACCGCCGCCGTGCAGAACAAGCCGGAAGCCGACAAGCTGATTGATGCGGCCGTTGAGGTCGTCGCCCAGCTCAAGGGTGTTGCCGTGGCCCTGCCGTCCGCCGGTGGTGCCGCTGGTGGCGCTGTGGTCGATTCCGCCGCGCTCGACGCCTTCGCCGAGAAGGTCACCGGTTCCAACGGCGTGCTCGCCGCCACCGCCCGCTTCGTGCTGAACGAGCTCGGCGTGGCCGCTCCGGCTCCGGAAGAATCCGAGGACGAGAACACCGCCGTCGTGGCCGCGGTTGAAGCCGAACTTGGCTCCGACTGGCCCAAGCAGGTCGCTCCGCGCTTCGACGCCAACAAGGCCATCCTCTTCGATGATCGGTGGGCCTCCGCCCGTGAAGACCTCGCCCGCGCCTACTACGACAACGATCCCGCCGCCCTGAACGGCAGCTTCATCGGCCTTGGCAAGACCATCGCCGCCGAAGCCCAGTGGTTCGCCAACGAGTCGGAGAGCGAAGAACTCAAGGCCGCCTTCCAGAAGGCCGGCTCCGAGGCCCTCGAACAGGTTGCGTCCAACAAGAACGCCTCCCGTTACGCGAATGATATCGCCATCGTCACCGGCGTGAGCCCGAACTCGATTGCCGCTCAGGTGGTCGAAGGCCTGCTCGCAGGCGGTGCCACTGTGGTGGCCACCTCGCACAGCTTCAAGCCGTCCATTAAGGCTTGGGCTAAGCAGGCCTACCGCGAGCACGCTACCGGCAACGCCAAGCTGTGGCTGGTTCCGGCCAACCTCTCCAGCTACCGCGACGTCGACGCACTGGTCGACTGGGTGGGCCACGAGCAGAAGAAGACCTCCGGTGCCACCACCACGATTCTGAAGCCCGCGTGGGAGCCGACCCTGTTCTTCCCGTTCGCCGCTCCGCCGGTCCATGGCACGCTCGCCGACTCCGGCGACCTGTTCGAATCGCAGGCCCGACTGATGCTGTGGGGCGTGGAACGCGCCATCGCCGGCTTCAGCCACATCGGTGCCGACACCAACGTGCAGCACAAGCTCCACGTGGTGCTGCCCGGTTCCCCGAACCGCGGCGTATTCGGCGGCGACGGTGCCTACGGCGAAGTCAAGAGCGCCTTTGACGCCATCGTCAACCGTGCCCGCGCTGAAAAGGTGTGGTCGAGCCGCGTCACCTTCGCTCACCCGAAGATCGGCTGGGTACGTGGCACCGGCCTGATGGTCGGTAACGACCCGCTGGTCGCCGTCGTTGAACGTCACGGCATCCGCACCTACTCCACCGCACAGATTGCGGCCAAGCTGCTCGACCTGTGCACTGCCGAATCGCGCGAGCAGGCCCTCAAGGCCCCGCTCGATGTGGACCTGACCGGTGGCCTCGGCTCCGAGCCCATCGACATCAAGGCCCTGCGTGCGGAGGCCATGGCCGACGCCGAGAAGGAAGCTGCTGCGGCCTCGTCTCAGGAAACGGATGGCTCCGTCGCCGGACGGTCCACTGGACTGTCCGACTCCTCGCGTGGGCAGCAAATCAAGGCGCTGCCCACACCGATCGTCACCAAGCAGGCTTCGGTCGACCTCAACGACTGGACCAACGTCACCGCCAAGCCGGAAGACGAAATCGTCATCGTTTCCGTCGGTGAGCTGGGCCCGTGGGGCTCCGGTCGTACGCGCGCCCAGGCCGAACTCGGCATCCACTCGGACGGCACCGTCGACCTGAGCGCCGGCGCAGTGCTCGAACTTGCGTGGAACATGGGCCTGCTGACTTGGGCCGACAGCCCGAAGCCCGGCTGGTACGACACCGACGGCAACCTCGTGCCCGAAGAGGACATCGCCGAGCGCTACCACGACGAGGTCGTGGCCCGCTCCGGCATCCGCCCGTTCGAGGAAGGCATGGGCAACGACTACAAGGACGGTGCTGACGAAGAGGAAGCCGAGGTCTTCCTCGACCACGACGTCACCTTCTCTGTGCCCACCCGCGAAGTCGCCACCGAATACGTCAAGCTGGACGAGGCTCACACCACCATCGCCCCGGATGAGGAATCCGGCGAATGGAACGTGACCCGCCACGCCGGCTCGATGATCCGCGTGCCGCGCCGCGCCACCATGACCCGCACAGTCGGCGGCCAGTTCCCGAAGGGCTTCGACCCGACCCGATGGGGCATTCCCGCCTCGATGGTCGGCGACGTCGACAAGATCGCCCTGTGGAACATCGTCACCACTGTGGACGCCTACCTGGGCGCCGGCTTCACCCCGGCCGAAATCCTCGAGTCCATCCACCCCTCGCTGGTGGCTTCGACCCAGGGCACCGGCTTCGGTGGCATGATGTCGATGCGCAAGCTGTACCTCGACCGCTTCCTCAACCACGAGATCCCGACCGACATCCTGCAGGAAGCCCTGCCGAACGTGGTCGCGGCTCACGTGATGCAGTCCTACATCGGCGGCTACGGCAACATGATTCAGCCGGTCTCCGCCTGCGCCACCGCGGCCGTCTCCCTTGAAGAGGGCGTCGACAAGATCGCCCTTGGCAAGGCCGACTTCGTGGTCACCGGTGCGATCGACGACATCGGCGTGGAATCCGTGATCGGTTTCGGCAACATGAACGCCACCGCCAACTCGGAGGAAATGTATGGCAAGGGTATCGACGCGCGCTTCTTCAGCCGCGCGAACGATCGTCGCCGTGGCGGCTTCCTGGAATCCCAGGGCGGCGGCACGATCCTCGTGACCCGCGGTGACATCGCCGAAAAGCTCGGCCTGCCGGTTGCGGCCGTGGTCGGCTTCATCCACTCCTACGCGGATGGTGCTCACACCTCGATCCCGGCTCCGGGCCTCGGTGCCCTGGCTGCCGGCCTCGGTGGCAAGGACTCCAAGCTCGTGCACGACCTGGCTAAGCTCGGCGTCTCAGCCGACGACATCGCCGTGGTCTCCAAGCACGACACGTCCACCAACGCCAACGACCCGAACGAATCCGAGCTGCACAACACGCTGGCCCACGCCATCGGCCGCACCGACGGCAACCCGCTGTTCGTGATCTCGCAGAAGACGCTTACCGGCCACGCCAAGGGTGGTGCCTGCATCTTCCAGGTCAACGGTCTGACGCAGCTGTTCAAGTCCGGCGTGATTCCGGCGAACGCGGCGCTCGACTGCGTGGATCCGAAGCTCCAGCGCGACGACCACATGGTCTGGGTTAGGAAGCCCCTGCGCATCGGCGGTGGTGAGGACGAGTTCGGTCGCGAGACCGCTGGTCGCCCGGTCAAGGCCGGTCTGGCCACCTCGCTCGGCTTCGGACATGTTTCCGGCTTCGTGGCTCTGGTCCATCCGGGTGCCTTCGAGGCGGCCGTGGCCAAGGCCGATGGTGAGGCCGCACTGGAAGCTTGGCGTGAGCGTGCCAACGCCCGCCTGGCTGCCGGCCAGCGTCACCTTGAGGAAGGCATGATGGGTCGCGCCGCGCTCTACGAGCCGATCGACAACCGTCGCTTCCGCGAGGATCACCGTGGCTACGACCACCACGAGGTCGAAAAGGCGATGCTCCTCAACCCGGACGCCCGCCTCGGTGCCGACGGCTACTACGAGGCCTGATATTCTCTGGCTCCCCCCGGTCGGTGAATGCCGGCTGAGGGGAGTGTCTCGCGATTAGGGTCGGGAAGAACGTCATTTACGGTGTTCTTCCCGACCCTATTGTTTTTTGACGCTATTGCTGTTTTCGTGGATGTCGGTTCGTCGTCTCTTACTCCCGCAACGGTTCAACAACGAACCACCACCCACGAAAACAGCAATAGCGCCTTCGATATACAGTCGAAACCGGGTCAAGTAGGATAGATGCGTGATTTTTGGGCAGGCTATCGCTGGGAGCGGGGTCGGACCCAGGATTGCTTGATGCGCAGCTGGCATTCAAGCTGGGGTGACTGCTCGCTCAGTGGCGGCGGCTGAACCTTCTCGACCGGGTATCCGGCACGAGGAAAGGGATCGGGTGCCTCGCCTTCGATGAGCGAGACCAGCTTACCGACTGCCCAGTAGCCCATCTCGTAATGCGGCAGTTCCACAGTGGAAAGCGGCGGATCCAGCGCTTCGGCCACAACCTGGTGGTTGTCGACGCCAACCACCGCGATATCTTTGCCGATAATCAGCCCGCGACGGGTGGCCTCGGTGTAGATGGCCCAAGCGCGGGTGTCGTTGAAGCAGAAGAAGCCGTCGACATCCGGGTGCTTGTCGAAGAACGCGGGCATGCGGGCGGCGTCTTGCGCGCCCTCAATCATGCGGCCGGCAAACGGCGTGGTGGCCACTTCGTCGCTGAGGAATCCGATGGTGCGGGTACTGCTGGTGCGCAGCCCGCTGGCCAGACGGTTGGTCAGGTAACCGAGTTCGGCGGCGATGTCGCGGACTCGCTCGGCGACATCGGGGCTGACGCGGCCGATATCGCGGTTGTTGAGCACCAGAGAGACGGTGGAGATGGAAACGCCGGCGCGGTTGGCGATTTGCTTCATCGTGACCACGGTTCTACCTCCTTGCTGGCTTCATTGGCTGGTTGTGGTTGGTTGTTGTGAAGTTATCCTTCATTGGATCATTGTGTTAACCGCGTTAAAAAGTCAAACGTTTGACGTCAATCGATTTACGTATTGGAGTGTCGGGTGGAATATCGACATTTTACGCCGTGTCCACCGTTAGTCAACAGTTTGACTTGGTGTTGACTTTCAGGATTCGGCTTGCGGAGCGGCCGAGGGTTTCCGTTTGTGGATGCCGCGTTCCGTGTGAACCTCGTTATTCTGGATGTGTTGTCAACGTGTTGAATGGCTGATAATAGGTGCTATGGGCACATTTGGTTTAGGTCATGACGTGGTTGACGTCGCCGCATTCGCCGAGCAGCTGTCTGAACCCGGCTCGCGCATGCGCTCGCTGTTTTCCGTTCGTGAGGTACGTCAGGCGGCGGATCGTGCACGGCTGAAGAACGATGACGAGGCCGTGCATCTGTCCGCCAAGTGGGCAGGCAAGGAGGCGTTCCTCAAAGCGTGGTGCGATTATCTTGGCGATGCCCCCTATCCGTTCACGCTTGATAATTTCCCGTGGCCTGAAATCGAGATCTTGGATGATTCCCGTGGTGTGCCGCATGTGTCTCTGGGTAAGGGGACGGCGTCAGTCTTCCAAACTGATTACGCGAATTCGGCTGCAGGCGCTCGCTATTCCTCTGCTTATTCCCCTGCTTCCGATAACGGGCCTTATGCAGTGATGCAGGAGCGGCGGAATGCGCGTTCGGCGCAGCGCTCGGCTTTCGGTGCGGGGTCGATGCCGCATATCCATATTTCCCTGAGCCACGATGGTCCGATTGCCTCCGCGGTGGTGACGATTTCTGTGGAATAGCGCCGGTGGCTCGGCGAGTCTTGGGTTGCGATTGTCGAACCGGTTTGATCTTTTGTAATACAAAGCGTCAAACGATTGACGCGGGCAACGGATAGAGACAAAGGAGTTTCCGGTGGCTCAAAGCAACCAGTCGGCACAGGCAGTGGAATCGGTCGAGAAGACCGAGGTGGCGAAGAAGGCTGCCAAGACAGCATCAACCCGAGCGGCCAAAACCGCTACGACTTCCACGGCAACCAAGACAACCGCAACCAAGCGCACGACGTCTCGTACGGCCAGAACCACAGCGACTAAGGCGACGACTGCCGTCCGTTCGGCCCGTACCTCCAAGGCAGCGGCGACCAAGTCCGCAACCGCCAAGCGTCCCGCTTCGAGCGCCGTGTTCAACGCTCGCCTTGCTGCTCATCAAGACGAACTCGAACAGCTCTTCATGAGCCTATATAACGATCACGACGCCTTCGACGCACTCGTCGCAAGCATGGCCGCAGCCTACGCTGACCGTCCCGCCGATTTGAAGCGTCTCGACAAAACCCGCGAGCAGGACCCGGGCTGGTACAAGCGCGGCGATATGTTCGGCATGACCATGTACACCGACCTGTTCGCCGGCGACCTCAAGAAACTTGCCGACAAGATTCCGTACTTGAAGGAGCAGAAGCTCACCTACCTGCACTTGATGCCGCTGCTTGACATGCCGCACCCGAACAACGACGGTGGCTATGCGGTCCAGGACTTCGACACCGTGGACCCGAAGCTCGGCACCAACGAAGACCTCGCCGCGCTGGCCAAGAAGCTGCGCCGCGCCGGCATCAGTCTGTGCATCGACTTCGTGATGAACCACACCGCCTCCACCCACCGCTGGGCCAAGGCAGCCGAAGCCGGCGATCCCGAGTATCAGGACTATTACTTCTGCTACCCGGACCGCACCATCCCCGACCGCTACGACCGGGATGTGCCGCAGGTCTTCCCGAACACCGCGCCCGGCAACTTCACTTGGAATGAGAAGATGAACAAGTGGGTGATGACCCAGTTCTACCCGTTCCAGTGGGACCTCAACTACCGCAACCCGAAGGTGCTCGTAGCCATGATGGGCAGCGTGATGCGCCTGGCCAACCTCGGTGTCGAGGTATTCCGCATCGACGCCGTGCCGTACATCTGGAAGCAGCTTGGCACCAATTGCCGCAACCTGCCGCAGGTCCACACCATCGTGCGCATGCTGCGCATCATTTTGGAATGCGTCTGCCCGGCCGTGGTGCTTAAGGGCGAGGTGGTCATGGCCCCCAAGGAGCTCGCCGCCTACTTCGGTACGCCCGAGGCCCCCGAGTGCCACATGCTGTACAACGTCTCCATCATGGTCAACCTGTGGAGCGCGCTCGCCAGCCGCGACGTGCGTCTGCTCAAGAACCAGATCGACAAGCTCAACTCGCTGCCCGAAAACTGCTGGTTCGTGAATTATTTGCGCTGCCATGACGACATCGGCTGGGGCTTGGACGAAGACGTGGAGCGTTACCTCGACATCGACCCGCTCAAGCACAAGGAATTCCTGTACCACTTCTACGAGGGCGCAACCCCCGGCAGCTGGTCGATGGGCGAACTCTACAACTACGACGAAGCCACGCGCGACGCCCGCAGTTGCGGCACCACCGCCAGCCTGTGCGGCATCGAAAAGGCCATCATCACGCACGACAAGCCACTGCTAGAGACCTCGGTGGATCGCGACCTCATGATGCACCACGCCATGAGCTTCCTGCGCGGTTTCCCGATGCTCAACTGCGGCGACGAAATCGCCCAGCTCAACGGCTGGGATTACAAGGAAGACCCGGATCGCGTGGAAGACAGCCGCAATCTGCACCGTAGTAAGTTCGACTGGACCAAGGCCGCTCTGCGCAAGAAGTCCGGTACGTTGCAGAACCAGCTGTGGAAGGGCATGGAAGATTTGCGCGCGATGCGCAACGATCCCTGCTTCGCGCCTGACGCTTGGGTGTCCACGTGGGATACGTTCAACGATTCGGTGCTCGCTGTGATTCGTCAGCACGAAGGCAAGACGCTGGTCGGCCTGTTCAACTTCTCGCCCGACCCGCAGCACGCCCACCTCAACGCCTGCAACGGCATTCTGAACGCGATGGACGCCGACCTCCAACCATACGAGTCCCAGCTCATCCATTTGTGATTTCGACGGTTTCTAGCTCCCCTCTTTGAGGGGAGCTGTCGCCGTAGGCGACTGAGGGGAGTCCTCGGCAAAGCCGCAATCCATCAACTAGATTGGCTGGTCCTGCTGCAGCCACACGCGTTTGCCATCCCCGAAGAAATATGTATAATAACTCAAGTCGCCAAAAGCGACGCTTAACGCGGATGTAGCTCAATGGTAGAGCCTCAGTCTTCCAAACTGATTACGCGGGTTCGATTCCCGTCATCCGCTCCACTATATAGGTTTGTGGCTAGGGTACTACCCACAACATTGCCCGTAACACCACCGCCCGCAACAGAACACGGCCTTGGTGAGTCGTATGTTTGCGTTCACAGAAATTGCATGTAGTATGTCTCCGTGTATGCGTAGCGGTATGTGATACTGCACACATGCGGAGCAGTGGCATACTGACGGTCGTCAGTAACTCCGGCCCCCGCGCAGCGGCGGCAAATCCGCCTCAGTTCCCAGATGGTGGGACCGGCACGCCCCGTCGAGAAGAAAAGTGCGTTATCGCAGGGTGGATGACGAGGGTGCCACTTTTCAAAAATTCCAAGGTTCTTTTCAATGTCGGGTAAAAAATTCCCTCTACCCGGGTGTGCGCATTCGTGCTTTTTGCTTAATACCATAACGCCTTATAAGCGTAACGCCGGGTTTTGGCGTACGTGATCGTAAGAGACAGGCAAGGTTATGAAGAGAATTGCAGAATGGTTCGCAGCGGTAGGGGCCGCGGCGGGCAGGAAAGGCAAACGGTTAGTGGCGATCGTTGCCGCCGTGGCGATGCTCGGTGGCGTCGCCGGTGTGAGCGCGACCGCCATGGCGGACGATGGGAATGCCTCCACGACACAATCGCAGACCACCGATGAGAAGGCGGCCGCCAGCGCGCCTGCTCCTCTTTCCACCGAGGGAACAAACGGCGTGCCGGATGATCCGACGTTGTCTGCTCCGGCCCGCGAGAAGACCGTTACCGCCAATGAAGACGGCACGTACACGGTGGCGTTGAACGTCACCGGTGCGAAGAGCGCGGGTACGGGCGAGATCGTGACGAACCAGCCACTCGACATCGTGCTGGTGTTGGATGTGTCCGGTTCGATGGCCGAAAAGATCGCTAGCGGTTGGAACCAGCCTACGAAGATTGACTCGCTCAAGACCGCGGTCAATAAATTCATCAATGCGACGGCTGCAGAGAACGCGAAGATTACCGACCAGAGCCAGCGGAACCGCATCGCCCTGGTGAAGTTCGCCGGCACCGAGAAGACCAGCGTCGGCAATGACTTTTACCGCGAAGGCTGGTCCTCCTACAACTACACGCAGATCGTCAGCAACCTGACGTACGACGTCTCCGGACTGACGAGCACGGTTAACGGCCTGAGCGCGTCCGGCGCGACCTCCGCCGACTACGCCTTCAACCGCGCCCAGGCGGCGCTAACGTATCAGCCTCGCGCCAACGCGAAGAAGGTCGTCATCTTCTTCACCGACGGCGAGCCGAACCACGGCAGCGGGTTTGACCCCACCGTCGCCGCCACCGCGGTGAACAAGGCGAAGAGCCTGAAGGACGCCGGGACGACCATCTACTCGATCGGCGTCGTCAGCGGTGCCAACCCCGGCGACACCTCGAGCAACCTGAACAAGTACATGCACGGCATCTCCAGCAACTACCCGGATGCCACTGCAACGAGCAGTGAGCATTTGCGGGGAGAGTCTTGGAACGTCAACCTCGGTGACCGCGCCGAGACCAGCAGCTACTACAAGGCCGCCACGGATGCCGGCCAGCTGAACAACATCTTCGAGTCCATTTATCAGGAGATCACCAAGACGGCTGAGTATGCCGACGTGACGATTCACGACAGGCTGTCCAGCTGGGTCGTGAGCTCCGACAGCGCCTCCGAGAATGGAGAGCCCGCGGGCTTCACGTACACGAAGACCCGGAAAGGCCAGACCACGGCGTGGGCTGACGCCCCGGAGGCGACGGTTGCGGCTGATGGCACCGTGTCTTGGCCGGTCACGTCCAACGACGACACGCTTGAGGACGGCGTCACCTACACGGTGAGCTTCAATGTCAAGCCGACGCAGGCTGCGTTCGACGAGGCTGTTAAGAACCACAAGGACGATGCCAATGCCTCCGGCGACAACAACTTCTACACGAACGACAACTCCAGCGCCACTGTCGACTACAAGACCGTGGTGACCTCCTCGCAGGGCGGCACGACGACGAGCGATCCGCAGACCGCCGCCTACCCGCAGAAGCCGACCATCACCCTTCCGGTCTCCAAGATTACGGTGACGAAGACTTGGTCCGACGACAACGAGAATCACGCGAATGATTCCGTGCAGGTCCAGCTCAAGCAGGACGGCGAGGATTATGCCAACGGTTCAGCAACTCTGAATGCCGCCGGCAACTGGACTCACGAGTTCACGGTGCCTGCCGGCCCTGAGGGGCACACATACTCGGTTTCCGAGGTCAAGGTTGAAGGCTATGACTCCAAGGTTGATAAGACTGACCTCAAGCTACAAGGTTTGACCGCACAATCCGGTGCCTTCACGGTAACCAACACGCCTTCTTACGTGACCTTGCCCGCTTCGGATGTCAAGGTGACGAAGGTTGTGCAGGGACATGCTGCTAATTCGGACTTCGGCTTCAACCTGAAGTGTGTGGATAGCACGGATGCGAATGCTGGTAAGTGCGCTGACGTTACCGGCTTGGCCAACAATGGACTGACTACGACTGTGTCCAAGGACGAATTGACTGCTAGCGGCGCGAGCGCGACGGTTGGCTTCGGCAATGGGGACCTGAAGTTCAGGGTTCCGACCGGTGCTGACAATTTGGTCTACACGTTCGAGGCTTCGGAGGACACCGAAAAGCCTGCTGCCGGTTGGAAGTATGACAACGATAAGGTGACCGTCAAGGTCACGGTCTCCAGGACGGATGCCGTTGTCTCTTACGAGTACGGCGAGAACGATTCCGACCGAACGAATACGGAGTCGGCACAGTTCACGAACAAGTATGTGGCTATCTCCAGTCTGCCGCTGACCGGTGGCACGACTGGTCGTGACTGGATGGTGTTCGGCGGTGGCCTGGGCCTGCTGGCCCTGCTGGCTGCTGCGGGCTACACGGTCTGGCGTAAGCGTCAGCTGGTCTGATTTCAAGAAACTTGAGGTGGTTTTGGCTCCTCTCGCTGAGGGGAGCTGGCCGCCGAAGGCGGACTGAGGGGGGCAATGAAGGCTTCCCTCCCGAAAAAACAATAAGGATTTGCGGATCACGGAGGCCCTGCTGTGGGTCTGCCGCCTCCGCGATTGCAAGAAAATCAATCACAATAAGGAAGAGAGGGTTTCTCATGAAGTTGAGGAAGCTTTTCGCGGGTGTCGCTGCTGCGGCCACCCTGCTCGGTGGCATGGCCTTCGGCGCCACCACCGCCAACGCGGCTGAGGCCAACATCTCCAGCACGACTATCACAGTCAACGCCACGGATGCAAACCAGTTCTACACCAAGCCGGTTGACACCGCTGACCTGCAGGCTAAGCTGCGCATGTTCAAGTACGTTGAGCTCGCCAAGTATGTGTCTGATGGCAACACTGGCGTTGAGCTGGAGGGTTTGGTCTCCGGTGAGGCAGTGGATGCTGCTTTCGCTGCTGCTGGTTACAACGACCAGACCAAGGGTGATTCCCTGAACGAGTGGGCCTGGCTGGGCAACACTACCCTGACTGCCGCGCAGACCACCGCTTTTGTGAACGCGCTTAAGGATCTGGCTGTCACGGACATTACCCCGACGGCTTCTAACGGTGGCAAGACCCAGACCTTCACCTTCGCTGAGGGTGGTCTGTACTTGATTGTCGACCAGAGTGGAAAGCTGGTCGTCGAAGATAATGACACTCACAAGCTCGTGTGGAATGGCAATGCTCCGATTCTCGCTGGCACTGCTATCACGGGCGCCGCGCCGTCCGTGAACAACGCCACTGGCGTTCTCGCCGCTGCCGGCGTTGTCGACCTGAAGAGCAGCAAGGAAGAAACCACCAAGGCTGGTGCCGTGACTTGGCAGAAAGTCGACAAGAACGCTGCTGCTCTGACTGGTGCTGAGTTCCAAGTGTACGAAGGCGATGTTAGCGGTCTGTCCGCTGACGAGCTCAAAGCGAAGACTCCGCTTAAGTTCAATGGCTCTAACGGTGCGTATTCTCTGCCGACCGCCAATGCTGATGACATTTACCCTGAAGGCGCCACGGACACACTGCAATCCAACGCTGAGGGTAAGTACACTCTGAACGGTCTTAAGCTCAACACCACCTACACCGTGATTGAGACGAAGGTCCCGACTGGCTACAACGGCACCTTCGTTGGCAAGTTCACGATCACTACCGGTGCAACCGCAGATGCTGCTGCCACCTTCGCTGGTAAGGATGCCTGGAACCTGTCCAAGGACAACAAGGGCACCTTCCAGGTCACCAACGTCAAGAACATCACCCAGCTGCCGCTCACCGGTGCCGCCGGAACCATGCTGTTCTCCGTGATCGGTCTGCTGATCGCGGGTGCCGCGGTGACCGTGTTCGTCAAGTCCCGTTCCACCAAGCGCGCTCTCAACGCGTGAGCTTGACTGCTGCTTATGACTGAGCAGCTATAACAATGGCCGATCTGATTATTCAGATCGGCCATTTGTCATATTGGCGGCATCTCAGACGGATGACTTGTGGACCATCTCCGAATCTTATGGGCAATGTATGGCATTTTGATTTGAATGTAATGGGGCCGGGCATCGAAAATAACTTGTGTTTCACCACAACAAACGTTTCACGCAGGCTCGGTAACAATCGCCAAGCGAACACAATCGTAGGGGAGGTGAAGGATGGGCCTGTATACCCCATTCGTGGGCCGATTATCGTTCAGTTGCCGTCCAGCCACTACTCAGGCTCCACTTAAACGGGGATAAAAACGACCCTACTAGGGGTTAGGCATGTCCGAATTATAAGTATTACTATCCCGAACTATGGCATTCACCCCATAATCAAGGGGGGTGTGCAATGAGCCTTCCAACGAGTGTAAGGGATGAGGATGACCAGTGGTGGAGGGACTTTTAGCCCCGAGGAGATCAAGTATCTGAAGTCGTTGTCGGCAGTGGCGGAAGCCACGGCGAAGCGCATCACCTATACCGATGATTTCAAGCGTTACTGTGTAGTCCACTACAACGAAGGTGCCTCACCCGTGCGCATGTTCCGTGAAGCCGGATTGGATCCGGCTCTAATCGGGTACAAGCGCATCGAGCGTTGCCTTGCCCGCTGGCGTGAATCGCAAGACGAAATCCTGAACTCCGGCAATGCCAAAGCCGGCGTGGAAAATAAGCTGGGGGGGAGGGCTTCAGATTCGGAGCTTTTCCGCTCGGGAGCCGCGGGCGCACCAAACATTCCGGAGAGTGCGCGAGCAGCGAGAGCTTGGCGCGACTCGGCGGAATCGTCACTTCCGGCTGGTACCGGCAGCGAATCCGATTTCCACGTATCGCCCGAACGTCGCGCCATCATCTTCCCCGTCTCCCGCAAAGAGCAGAACAATGACCTACGCGACTTGCTGATTTCGCAGCAGGTACGTCGTATCGACGAACTGGAGCGTCAGGTCGACATGCTCGAGGCCCTGCTGCACGGCAGGCGGCGTAAGGAACAGGCTGCCAATACGTTGCCTGAGGAACAGACGGATACAGCGGCGGACAAGTCGCCGGATACAGACGGGCAACAGCAGTAGCCTGTCTGTATCCAATCAGTGCGCGAAACCACAGGGAACATCAGGTACTTGCCCAACACGCACGCTAAGATAGGCATCGCAATAATCGGCATGGCAATACATGGCAATAAGCAGGTAATCGGCGAGGCGGTGCATGGAGCAGGAATCCAACGAGCAAGAACCTAACGAGGCGACGGAAATCGTAGGCGGCAAAGTAGAGACCGTCGAGGTTTCCAGGCACCCCGAGGCTTCCATACCCGAGACCGATTTGTCTTTGGCTGATATCGAGCGCCGTCGCTCCCATCCGTTGCGTTGGGCGTTGATTATTCTTGCCGTACTGTGCGCCATCATCGCGCCATACTGGTTCGGTCGCTCGCTGGCGGTGAATAATACTGACTCCATTGTGGCCGTGCTCGGGGGAGTGTCTCCGCAAGGTATCGCACTGGTCGGTTGGGTGGCCGTGGTGATCACGTACGTCGGATTGGCGATGGCGGTGGTCGTCTCGCCGTCCTGGCCATGGCTGATCGTGTTCGTGCTCGGGCTGGCCTGTGAGCAGTTCATCGCGGGACTCAGCATGCTCAATCTCAACTTCTGGTATTCCACGTACGTGGTCTACGGCAAGCAGGCCGGTCTGGCAAATGCCGCGAATCTGGGCATTATGGGGGCGGCGATCGGCATCGCCGTATACGCCCTGGTGTTTGTTGGTCTGCTGGTGATTATCCGGAAGACCTCGCCGCTGAACGTACTGACCAAAAGCTGGGCGAGTTTCATTCTGTACTTCGTGATTGAAACCATCGCCCTGCTCGTGGTGTTGTTCGGCGGATTGCTCACCACTGTGTGAGCGCACGTGAGTCGCCGTACGTCGCTCAATACTCACCACTCACTGCTCACCGCCGCGCAAACCGTGTGCCCGATGTCTATTTAGAGGTGCAACACCCCTGTTGGTCCTGCAATTCTAGCAGTTCGTCGGCGAATGCCTCGGCGGGCGTCCGGTAGTCCAGCACGCGCATGGGACGGTTGTCGGCCTCGTCGACAATCTCCCGCAGTTCCCCGGCCATGCCCATCTGGATCTCGCTGCGTTTGGGCAGATACCGGCGGATCATGCCGTTCCGGTTCTCGTTGCTTCCCCGCCGCCGGCTGGAGTACGGGTCGGCGAAGTACGTGTCCATGCCCAGCCCGTCGCGCAGGCGCGTGTGGCGGGCGAACCCGGCGCCGTTGTCGTGCGTGACGCTGACGCGCGCGCCGGCCGGCAGCGGCGAGAACATCGCCAGCCGCACCCCGACGCTTTCCCCGGCGGTCCTGCCGGGCACGATCCCGGCCATGAGGAACCTGGTCTTCCTCTCGACCTCAGTGTGCAGGTCGCATCCGGCGCCGATCACGCCGTCGGCCTCCCAATGGCCGAAACCGCTGCGGTCGCCGGCCTCCGGCGGACGCTCGGAGATGGGAACCCGTCCGGGAATCGGGAAACGCGACGTCCTCCCGCCGCCACGCCTGCGACGCCTCCCGTGGCCGCGTGGAAGGCAGCGCGCCCGGCGTTCACGGCGATGGCGGTCGGCGCGTTGAACACCATGATGCTCACCCGCGGGCAGGTGCGATTCGGACGATACCTGTCCCGCCGATACATGACCGGCGTGCTCGATCGGGAGTTCCCGTTCTTCGTGAACCGTTCCAGTGGTGACCTGATCTACCGCGCGAACCTGGTCATGGTCGTCGAACAGATCGTGACCGGCAGTCTGCCGTCGACGGTCGTGTCGATGGTGTTCCTCGTGGTCTACCTGATCATGATGATCGCCTATTCAGCGCCATTGACGATGCTGACCCTGACGGTGTGCGCGGCGGTGCTCGTCGTATCCGTCATTTATTCCCTGCGCAACAGGACGCTGGTCGAGCGTGCGACCGTCGCGCAGGCTGACGTGCAACGCGCCTTCATCGAAACCTTCTCCGGCATCGTCGGCGTCATCAGCCAGATCATGGCGTTCGCCACCTATATGCGCAAGATTTGCGAGATGATTCCCGCCGGTGAAGGCGACAAGATCGCCATCGTCGGCCCCACTGGCTCGGGCAAAAGCACGCTGCTGAAACTGCTCGCCGGACTCATCGAACCCGTCTGTGGCACGGTGACCATCAACGACGGCGGATGCCGGATTTACGACGCGGACAGCCGATGGAAGGCCGACAGGCTGGCGTATGTGCATCAGGAATCCACGGTGTTCAACGAAACCTTGCGCGACAATATCACGCTGCACCGTCCGTGGCTGACGGATGACGACATCGTCAGGGCGTGCGAGGTTGCCGGCATCAACGAGGGGATGATGGATCCGGTCGTCGGAAGACCGGACTTCCTACTTATGGACGAACCCACCAGTGCTCTGGACAACGATACCGAGCGACATGTCATGACGGCGTTGCTCGACTCCGACAATGCGTGCATCGTCGTGGCGCACAGACTCGCATCGATTCGGGATTTCGACCGCATCCATGTCATGGATCATGGGCAGATCGTCGAATCCGGTACGCATGACGAACTGCTGCAGGCCGGCGGATTGTATTCGCGGCTGTACCGGCAGGAGTGAGTGTCCCCTTACACCCTTACGCCTTTAAACCCTTACCCTTTACACCTTATCCCTTACACCCTCGGCTCATGAGGCCCCCCGGATTCAATTTGTAAGCGCAACGCTTGTGTTCGGGCTGGCTGCCTTCGATTGTAGCTTGGCGATCTCCTCGTCCCATACCTCGTTGGGCGTTTTGTAGCCGAGGAGCTTCATGGGGGTGTCGTTGATCTCCCCGACGATCGCGTCGAGGTCCTCCTGGGCCAAGTCCTCGAACCCGGTTCCTTTGGGCAGATAGCGGCGGATCCTGCCGTTCCTGTTCTCGTTGCTGCCACGCTGCCAGGAACTGTACGGGTCGGCGAAGTACGTGAGCATGCCCAGCGCCTCGTCCACCAGCATGTGCAGGCTCGCCTCCGTGCCGTTGTCCCACGTGCGGTCGACGCGCGCGGCCGGCGGGATGTCCTTGAAGATCTCGTATTCGGCCCTGGCCGTGGCGGACGCGCTCTTGTCGTCGACGAGCCGGGCGAACAGCCTGCGGCTCCTGCGCTCCACCTGCGTGTTCATGCAGCGCCTCGACGGCGCGGCGCCGACCACCGTGTCCGACTCGAAATGGCCGAACCCCTTCCTGGATCCGACCGCCTCGGGCCGGTCCGCGATGGGCACGCGCATCGGGATGCGCGGCCCTTTCGCCTTCCTGCCCTTTTTCCTCGTCCGGCGTTTCCTGCCGCGCGCCAGGTACTGGCGCAGGTCCAGCGCCCGCTGCAGCTTGTTCCGCTTGAGCTTATCCAGCTTCAGGTACGGAGCGATCAACCCGGCGATTTTGGTGATGTAGACATCCAGCAGTTTCTCGGCCTTTACGCCCTGCTGCTTGCGGGCCAGGAGCATCATACGGGAGGTGCGCTTGGTGGGAATGTCCAAGAAAGCGCAGGTCAGATTATAGGTGGCAAAGCCAAAGAAGATGATTGCCACAAGAGCCAGTAGGGTCATGCGCCGTCACCTCCGTATTCAATGGGCTTGCTCAGCTTCATGATCTGCGTCAGGGCAAAGAGAATGATGGCCGCGCAGATCGCCAGGGCAATTTTGCCGGGTGTGGTGAAGATGAGCGTATGGAACCAGTCTTCGTTGAGGAAGTAAAGCAGCGGCACATTGGCGACCACCAGGAACATCATCGTGATGGCCTCACGGCGCGGGCCCTGCATCATGGCCTCCAGTTCAGACTGCACCACTCGCACATCGCTGAACTTCTGGGCGATGGTGGGCAGTGTGTTTTTCATGGAGCGGTCAGACTGGCACTGAATGAGGATGTTGCACCACTCATGAAATACCCGGTTGGGGACCTTCATCTTCAGCGAGTTGATGGCGCTGGTCAGGTTGGCGTTGATCAGTTCCGCCTCGTACACAAATGCCTCGAAGTTGGCCTTCACCGGCTCATTGATGTAGGGCAGGTTTTCCTTGACCGCCCGGATCAGGTCCTCCGTGCGGAGATATGAGGTGGTGATGATGGAGATAGCGGTCTCCAGCTCCTCATTCAGATGCTTCTTGTAGCTGGCGGCTGTGCTTCGCAGATACCAGATGGGGCCCAGTGAAAAGCCAATGCCCAGAATCGGCACCATATACACATTGTTGATGAGCAGCGCCAGCACAGCGCCCACCGCAAAGAGGATCAGCGACAGCCGCTTGACCGCCTCATAGCGGTCGGAGCGGCCGGTGCCTTTCAAAATCTGTTTCAGCTCATAGTCCTGGTTGAAGAAGCCCTTGGCGGGGGTGCCCATCAGGACATTGAGTTCGT
>OLPF01001108.1_pt1 | contig 24332 bp, 25 predicted proteins | sample 1673121 | NCBI WGS metagenome assembly OLPF01 (sample SAMEA3136756, study PRJEB25190) | human gut metagenome
AGAAATTATTTCCATTTGTGGACTTGCCCAATGACCGGTAATCACGTCTGGAACAAAGTTAGTATCTTGCAAAATACTAACAATTTTATTAATTTGTTTCTTTATCGCTTTACTTGATGGGGTTTTATGTGGAATCCATTTTTTAATAGGAATTCTATAGATTATTGCCCCATTATCCATATATTTTTTCTCTTTCACAGCATCATAATCTGCTATAGAGAAACTAATTCTTGTTGCAATTTTTTTCTTTAACGATGCTGGAATAGAATGCACCAAGCGTGGATAGCAATGAGAATTATGTATAACAACGACATTATGTCCTTGTTTAATCCAATCAGAAACAAACGAATTTACAATGTTTGTAGATGTATCTCGTGCTCCAATTGATAAATCCTTATAAACGGATGTTAATACCAATATATTCATACATTCCTCTCCTTGAATTTAAATCAAGTCTTCAACTTTATCAAACAGGTGTGCTTTTTCAGCAATCTTTTTTTCGTCCCATTTCCACCACTGCAGTTTTTCTAATGACTTAATCACATCATCATCAAATCTTTGACCAATCTTTTTTGCTGGATTTCCTGCCCATATTTCATATGCCGGTATATCTTTTGTTACAATGCTCCCCATTCCAATCACTGCGCCATTATGAACTGTCACTCCAGATTTTATATATGCCCCCATCCCAATCCACACATCATTTTCAATAACGGTTTCAGGGGTTGGAATGGATTTAAATGTTGCAAAGTTTTTATGCATTATATTTCTTCCTTCATGAAACACCGGACTAGATGAAACTCTATCCAATGGATGAGCAGCGCCTCCAATTGAACATTTATCGGCAATTGAGCAAAATGATCCAATTCTTACATTATTCATAAAACATCTATTACCAATATAGCTATATCTATCCATAGTAACTCTGTTCAGCTCACTGCCTGAACAGATTGCGGATGTCTTATCAATTTTACAACCCCTTAACGCCGGCGGATTTAATATTCGTTTTAATCCTTTTGCAATAACAAATTTCATTTTTTTCATACATACCTCACTTGTTGAAATGATTCATAATAATACTGTACGCCCGCTCTACAGAATAGTTATTTACAAGGTAAGAATACTCTACGTCCTTTTGCATCTCTATCTTCTCAAAATCAATTTCTGATATTAATTTACTAAAACCATCAACATCATTACTTTCACACCACCATCCAAATCCGCCATCAACAACAACTTTCCCCACATCAGAATGCGGATCTGTTATTGCTAGCACGGGTAATTTTGCCTGCATATATGCCAATAGACGACTTGGGAAGTTTGGAATTGTAAATCTATGGTCTAAAAAAATCAATCCGACATCGCACGCTCCCACCATCGCATCGTAGTCTTCTTTGGGAATTCGTTTCAATAATTTTACATTTAACGGCATTTCCTTATCGATATATACCTGAATCTTATCAAATTCTGTTCCAGCACCAACAATTAAGAAGAAATACTCCTCATTATAAGCCTGACTTCTTAGACAGTTAATCATGAACTCTATCCCTTGCGGTTTTCCAAGATTTCCAGCATAAATAAAAATCTTCTTATCTTGTGGCAAATTGTATTTTTCTCTTATCTTTTTTCTTGTATCATCATTCACGCTCATGTCAATAACATCAATGCAATTAGGACATATCTCGATTGTGTCAGGATTAAGCTTTGGATTATTCTCTACTATATAGTCAACATTTGCCTGACTCATACAACCTATATAATCTGAAATTTTGTACAAGCTTTGTTCTTTATTTCTAAAAAAGCGATATAGCAATCCTTTTATACCGGTTTTCCCCAACATACCTAAATCTACAGCATTTGTAGATATTATTTGTGCATTACTTGCTATTATCGCTTTTTGTTGGCTATATGTTGTAGTAGCAGTTTTGGTACGTATAAAACTCGGAAGTCCAATAATTTTTAAACAGGCAAGGCCTGGAAGAATAGATCCTAAGACTGGAAAGGAAAAAATATTTAATCTCTACAAATTTCGATCTATGACCGATACTAGAGATGAAGATGGAAATTTGCTTCCAGACGATGTACGTTTAACTAGGTTTGGTCGATTGCTAAGGTCTACTTCGATGGATGAACTTCCAGAAGTAATTAATATTCTTAAGGGCGACATGTCCATAATTGGTCCAAGACCACTGTTGGTTGAATATTTACCATATTACACAAAAGATGAGCACCATCGACATGATGTAAGGCCAGGTTTATCTGGTTGGGCTCAGATTAACGGAAGAAACGCAATCGATAGTTGGGAACAACGTTTTGAATATGATCTTGAATATGTAAACAAGATTTCATTTTTGTTTGATGTAAAGGTGATTCTATTGACCGTTGTAAAAGTTGTGCGTCGTTCAGATATTCAAGTAGGAAGTCAGATTAAGGTTGGAAGACTCGATGATGCAAGAAGGAATAATATAAGATGCTAGTTACGATAAGAAAATTTACACGAGAAGATATACCCAAAAAGGTAGAATGGATAAATAATCCGGAAAACAATCAGTTTCTTCATTACGATATCCCTATTGAAATTGGAAAGACTGAAAAGTGGTATGATTCTATACAAGGCAGAACGGATAGGTATGATGCTGTAATAGAAGCAGATGGTATTCCATGTGGAACAATAGGTTTGCTAAGTATTGATCAAAAGAATAAAAAAGCAGAGTACTATATTGCTATGGGAGAACCTAACCTTAAGGGAAAAGGAATATCGACGAAAGCTAGCAAATTGATTCTTAAGTATGGGTTTAATGAACTAAAATTGAATCGAATTTACTTATTTACTGAGGTTGAGAATGTTCCAGCACAGAAACTTTTTGAGAAAGTTGGTTTTGTTAAAGAAGGTTGTATACGGTCAGATATATCATCGCATGGAAGGTTTGTGGATAGATTCGTTTACGGAATTATCTGTGATGAATATTTAAAGGATAGTTAATTATGTGGAATACACCGATTCAGAAAATTGAGAATCATCTATATGTTAAACGTGATGACTTAATCCCTTATTCGTTTGGTGGGAACAAAGCTAGAAAAGGTTTTCTTTTTTTTAAGGAAATTGACGAGGGAAATTACGATTGTGTCGTCACATATGGGAGTAGTCACTCAAACCATTGTAGGATTATTTCTAACATGGCAGCTGCAAGACGAATGCCTTGCTATTTAATTGAATCAGAAGAAATATCAGATGATACCTACAATAGTAGATTGATGAAACTTTTTGGCGCGGAGATTATTACTGTTCCTGTCAATAGCGTTCATGACACAATTGAATCTAAATTAAAGGAACTGAGAGATAATGGTAATAGACCGTACTTTATCCCAGGAGGCGGTCATGGAAATATTGGTACACAGGCATACGTAGAGTGTTACGAAGAGATAAAAGCATATGAGTATGAGTATAATACTTATTTTGACTATATCTTTTTCGCAACCGGGACTGGAACGACACAGGCTGGCCTAATTTGTGGACAAATTAAGAATGAAGATAATAGAAAAATAATTGGCATAAGCATAGCGCGACGAAATCCACGTGGCCGAAATATTGTACTTGATAGTGTTCGCAAATACATGCCAAATATAGAAGAATATGAAATTCAAGACAAGACTATCTTTGTTGATGACTATGTTGGTGTTGGATATGGAAAAGAAAGTACAGAGATTGAAAAAATAATTATACAAAGTATGTTAAAATACGGAATCCCTATGGATAGTACGTATACTGGTAAAGCCTTTCTTGGAATGAAGAAATATATTGCGAAGAACAGGATTAAAGATAAGAATGTCTTGTTTATTCATACTGGGGGCACCCCATTGTTTTTCGATGATTTGAAGAAAATGAAAAACTAATTAAGCGCCTTTAGTATACCTGTTTAAAAGTTCAAGAGTAAAACATATGATAAATCGGTATCAAAGAGTCTTGAAAAAAGTGTTCTAGTATTAGGAGAGTTTATAATGAATATATTGATTTTAAGTTCGGGAACAAGGAATAAGATTGTTCAATATTTTAAAGAATCTTTGAAGGGAGAAGGAAAAGTTATTTGCACAGACATGAGTGATTTAGCGCCTTCAATTTATGAAGCCGATAAGTTTTACATTGTTCCTAGAATGACTGCTCCTGGTTATATAGATGTAATTTTAGATATATGCAAAAAGGAACATATTGATGGAGTTCTGAGTCTTATAGATCCAGAATTGTCTCTTCTTGCTGAAAATAGTGAAAAATTTGAAAATATTGGAACTAAGGTAATTGGTTCTGCATATAATATTTGCGAAATGTCATTGGATAAATATGAGATGTATAAATGGCTAAAAAATCATGGTTATAAATGCGCTAAATCATATATGGACAAAAATCAGTTCTTTGCAGATGTTGAGTCTGGTAAAGCAAACTATCCAGTATTTGTAAAGCCTGCAAGAGGAAGTGCGAGTATCGCTATTTCGAAGGTTTACGACAAAGAGACAGTTGAACTTCTGTTTGCGCATGACGAAGGATTGATGATTCAAGAATTTCTAGAAGGGCAAGAGATTGGTGCGGATGTATACATTGATATGATAACTGGTGAAGTTATTTCAGTGTTTACAAAAAAGAAGCTTCTTATGCGAGCTGGTGAAACAGATAAATCAGAATCGTTTAAGGATGACAAATTATTTGCTCTTCTTGCACGGTTTGTTAAAGAAGTAGGATACAGAGGCCAGATTGATATTGACGTATTCGATGTTAATGGTGATTATTACATAAGTGAAGTAAATCCAAGGTTCGGTGGTGGATACCCACATGCATATGAAAGTGGGGCAGACCATATGCAATTGATAGTGAACAATTTAAATGGGAAAGCTAACTCGCCTGTTGTTGGTAAAAATTATGAAACAGGAATATATATGATGAAATATAACGATCTTATGGTTAAAAAAATATAATGGAGTCTGCTATGAATATTCTATTTTTAACAACAGGACGAATGGATAGTATTGAGCAAAGATCACTTTATCCTGATTTGCTTCGATGTTTTAGGGATAAAGGACATAACATATATACTGTTAGTTCATATGAGAAAAGGGAGGAGAGAGAAACTGAATTAATTGATGAAAATGGGGCACATATGCTGCATGTAAAAATTGGTAATTTAACCCAGACGAACAAGGTTGAAAAAGGATTCTCCACCTTAAGAATCGAAAAACAGTATTTAGATGCAATAAAAAAACATTTTTCAAATATTAAATTTGACCTTGTTATGTACTCAACTCCGCCAATCACTCTAGTTAAAGTGATTGAATATTTAAAAATAAGAGATCATTGTCAAACATATCTCCTTTTAAAGGATATTTTTCCTCAAAGTCTTTTAAACACTCTGTTATATATTCCGTTTTTACCCTTAATCATGTAGGTATTCCTTCTCTTTTATACATCACTTTATTCAAAACACGCTCTAATAACTTCAATGATACGTTCCTGCTGTTCCGGGGTCATTTTATTGTCCGACGGCAGGCACATGCCACGGGCGAAGATATCGGCGCCCACGTCTTTGGCCTCGCCGGCAATGTAGGCGTTCGTCTTTGCCCGGCCGGTGCCGTCCACGGTGATGAACTCGTGCATCCGGTACATCGGCTGCATGTGCATCGGCTTCCAGATTGGACGGCCTTCCGCGTTCAGGCCAGCGATGGCCTCCAGGATTTCCGTCGGGCAGCTTTTGCCCGCCTCCCCGATGTAAAGGGCATCCGTCTCACCCCGAACCTGCTTGCACATGGCCTCCTCGTCGATAATCAATGCGCTGAGCCAGTAATTCGGAACGGACTTCTCATCGAATGGAATCATTTTCACCGGAAGGTCCTTCAGGCCCTCCGCGTAGCGGTCATAAATGGCTTTTTTCTGGGCAATGTGCTCATCCAGATGCGGGTACTGGCCGCGAATGACGCCGGCGATGACATTGCTCATGCGGTAGTTGTATCCCACCTCTTCGTGCTGGTACCACGCCGCTGCCTCCCGGGCCTGGGTGGACCATTTGCGGGCTTTATTGGCATCCTCCAAGGAATTGGTCAGCAAGCATCCGCCGGCAGAACCGGTGATGATTTTATTTCCATTGTAGGAAATCGCCGAATAATCTCCAAAACTTCCACACTGCTGTCCTTCATAGGTGGCGCCCATGGCTTCCGCTGCGTCCTCAATCAGCAGTGCCCCGTGCTTCTCGCAGATTTCCTTAATCTCCCGAATTCCGCCCGGGAATCCGTACAGCTCCGCGCACACCACCAGTTTGACTTCCGGATACATCTCAAAGGCCTTCTCCAAAGCCGCCGGGTCCATGTTCCAGGTTTCCGGATTCGTGTCGATAAAAACAGGAATTCCTCCTTCATACAGTACCGGGTTCAAGGTGGCATCGAAGGTCATATCGGAACAGAACACCCGCTTGCCTTCCACGGCGCCGTGACCCACTGCCGGACGGCCGTACAGCTTCTCCCCTGCCAGTTTCACGCACAGGTGCAGCGCTGTCGTGCAGGCCGAGAGGGCGACCGCGTATTTTACGCCGGCCTTCTCCGCGGCAATCCGTTCCACCTCGTTGATATTCGCTCCCACGGTACTCATCCAATTGGTATCGTAGGCTTCCTTCATATATTTCATTTCTTCGCCATGCATGGTAGGCGAAGCCAGCCATACCTTCTTCTCAAACGGCTTCATATCGGTTCCTCTAAACATCGCTTTTTCTCCTTACCTATACCCATCCGGGTTGTTTTTCTGCCAGTTCCATGTATCCCGGCACATATCTGTCAGGTTTTTCTCCGCTTTCCAGCCCAGGATTCGCTCCGCTTTGGAAGCGTCCGCCCAACACTCCGCAAGATCCCCCGGACGTCTCGGGCCGAACTCGTATGGTATTTTTAGGGCATTGGCGTCCTGGAATGCTTTTACGATTTCAAGAACGCTGTAGGGCGTGCCCGTGCCCATGTTGAACACCTCCGTGCCGGTAGTCTTCATCGCGTACTCCACGGCTTTCACGTGGCCTTTGGCCAGATCCGTCACATGGATGAAATCCCGCCGGCAGGTGCCGTCCGGCGTGTCGTAGTCCTTGCCGAAAATCGTCAGCTTCTCCCGCTTGCCCACGGCCACCTGGGACACGTACGGCATCAGGTTGTTGGGAATCCCCTGGGGGTCCTCGCCGATCAGACCGGAAGCGTCCGCGCCAATCGGGTTAAAATATCTCAGAAGAACCACGGACATCTCCTTGTCGGCATGCGCCGCATCTTCCAAAATCTGCTCCATCATGTTCTTCGTCCAACCGTACGGGTTCGTGCATTTTCCGCGGCCCATGTCTTCCGTATACGGCACCGGCGCCTCTTCCCCATAAATGGTGGCGGAGGAACTGAATACCATCCGGCGGCAGCCCGTCTCCTGCATCACTTCCAGCAGCGTCAGGGTGGTATCGATGTTGTTTCGGTAATACTTGACCGGCTTCTCCACGGATTCTCCCACCGCCTTCAGTCCGGCAAAATGAATCACCACGTCGATGGAGTTTTCCGTAAAAACAGTTTTCAATGTGTCCGGGTTTTTCACGTCCGTCCGATACATCTTCGGCCGCACGCCCGTAATTTGCTCAATCCGCCGGAGGACCTCCGGGCTGCTGTTATCAAAATTGTCGGCGATGACTACGTCATATCCTGCTCGAATCAATTCTACTGCGGTGTGGGACCCGATGTATCCGGCGCCCCCTGCCAATAAAATGCTCATTTTGTACCTTCTTTCTATACAGCGGCTTCGCCGTTATTCGTCGGCTTCGCCCCCGTGAATTCGCACGATTCCGCTGGTATCGATGTGGGACCAATCCTCCACCGTCGCGCCTCTGGCCACGGTCACGCTGGAAGAAATGATGCAGCCCACGCCCAGCTTCGCGTTGGTTCCGATGGTGGCGTTTGCGCACACCACGGTTCCGGCACCAATCTGCGCCGACTCGGAAATCACCGCCGTCGGGTGCACCAGAGTCGGAATCACATAGCCCATCTCGGTGAGCCGCGAAAGCCAAAGTTCTCTCAGCTTCCGGTTTCCCACCGCCACAATGGCGCAGCCGTAGCTTTCCCGGAATTTTGCCGCATCCTGCCAGGTCCCGATCACCCCTTCCTTGGACGTGTCATCGTCCAGGTAATCGATACGTCCGAAAACCCGCAGCATCTTCGCAATCTCCTTCACCTCGGCGCCATGGGATCCGGCGCCCAGAATAATCAGGCCCACCTGGCGAGGCGGATTGTTTCGAACGGTCATCTTGTCCCGTTCCGCCTGCCTTTTGGCCTCCGCCTCCTCCAAAGTCTTCCCGTAGAACGACCCGTACACAATCCGGCCCTCTTCCGTGCGCCCCTTCATATATCGAGCCTCATAAAGCCCGTCTTTTCTCTTTCTGATATTCAATCCTGTCCGCATTTTTCTTTCTTAATACTCTAATTCCGCAATACGCTACGTTATATTTTACTCTGTATAATGGTATAAAACAAGGTACCGTCCCTTTAATTTTATGTTTTTTCTATGTTCTTACCACTTTTAATCAGCTTTAAAGTGGTAAAAGCATTTTGAATTAAACCTCAGGTTTTCTGATTGAATTGTAAGTTTAAATTTCACCTTCAGGCAGCGCTTCACCGGGGCGCTGCCGGGCCGGTGGGCGCCTTTTTCCGGATTTTCAGGTCCACGGTTCGCAGCAACTATTTCGCTCTCACAAATATTCATTAAGGCAAAAAACAGCAGACCACTGATATGGCTGACAATCATCAGCCATATCAGTGGTCCCTTTTATCGTTCTTTCATTACTATTTGCACGCTGTTACTTTTCAATCTTCTTCATCCAAACCTTCATCGGAATCATTCAGAACAAATAAATCTTCCACAGGAATATCGAAGATCCATGCCAGAATAACCGCACTGTCAATGGATGGAAGGTTGTCCCCTCGTTCCCATTTGTAAACGGATTGGGGCGACGCCAGTCCGATAATTCTCTGGATATCGGTTACCTGATATCCATTCTCCACACGCAACCGGCGAATTCTTTTCCCTGTTTCAATCCTGTTAATTACTTGTGTTTCTTTCATCTTCAAAATCCTACTCGTTTATCATTTTTCCAAAACTCCCGGCGCCACTTAGCGGCGAAAACTTTATCTTGTTTTTATAAATAAAGAATATTTACAATAATTATGCACTTCCAACTTAAGTCGAATCAATGAAGACATAGTTTAATACCCTTAATTCTTGGTATACTTTAGTTTAAAACCCGGGCCTCCCCGGACGTGTCTGCCCTACGCCGTTTTATTTTTACCGAAGCACTTGCCGTAGGAACGATATAGGTGGACGGCGACGAAAATCGTCACAGCTTCCGCCAGCGGCATGGTAATCCAGACCCCGGATACGCCCAGGATTTTGGGGAGGATCAGGATGAAGACCACCACCAGGATGAGGGACCGCAGCGAGGAGATCATTGCCGAGATGAAGCCGTTGCCCAGGGCCGTGAAGTAGCCGGAGAGGAACACGTTCAGGCCGATGAACAGGAATACCGGGCTGAAGAGCTTGAGACCGTCCCAGGTCAGGGCGAACACGCTGCCGCCGTCCACGAACAGGCCGATGATGCGCGGCCCGCAGAGAAGGGAAATGGCCAGAATCAGCACGGAGCTGACGGCGATGGTGATGAAACTGTAGCGGGTGGTCTCTCGGATTTTGGCGTGATTTCCGGCGCCCGCGTTGTAGCTCACCATCGGCGCGGTGGCCACGGCGATTCCCATATAAATGGAAATAAAGAAGTAGTAAATATACATTATAATCGTCACCGCCGCGATGCCGTCTTCCCCGAAATACCGCATGATGATCAGATTAAACAGAAAAGTGGTAATTCCCGTGGACATTTCCGTGAGCATCTCACTGCTGCCGTTGGTGCAGGATTTTAGGAGAATACTCCAATCCGGCTTCGGGTGGCAAAACTTGATATGGCTGAATTTCAGGAAATATCCCAGACCGATCAGCATGCTCACCGTGATGGACAGGAAGGTTCCCCAGGCTGCGCCCAAAGTTCCCATGCTCAGCCGTCCCACGAAAATGTAGTCCAGGACTACGTTCAGGACCAGTCCGGTGAGGGACATCACCATCCCGATGTTGGCTTTGCCGTCGGTGCGCACCAGGTACTCGAAGAACAGCTTGAAGGACATCGGCACCGTGCCCAGGAAAATCACGAAGGCGTACGGCACCACGTGCTCCATCAGCCGCGGGCTGCTTCCCAGAAAAACACAGATCGGTTCCAGGAACAGGATGCCCGCCGCGGTAAATGCAATAGAGAATATTAGGAGCGAAACGGCAATAAAAGTAAAAATTTCACCGGCCTCCCGTACCCGTTTCTGCCCCAGCCGCTCTCCGATAATCGCCCCGGATCCCGTGGCCAGCATCACCGCAATTCCGAAGATGACGCAGGTCACCGGAATCACGATATTGATTCCCGCCAGCGCATCCGAACCTGCATATTTCGATACGAAAAATCCGTCGATGGTCGTGTAGAACGACAGGAAAATCATGGTCAAAACGGATGGTATCAAATATTTTATAAAATGCGGATATGTCATTTTTGTTTCAAAACACTTCATTTTCAATCCTCCTGCTTGCTTATTTCTTGTGATGGCTATATAGTAAAGGATATAGTAACTATAGTGTCAAGGGGGATTTATATGAAAGATATGTTTTCCATCGGGGAGCTTGCCGGATACCAAAATATCTCCAAGCAAACCTTGATTTTCTACGACAAAATCGGTCTGTTTCAGCCCGCTTACGTGGATCCGAACAACAAGTACCGCTATTACACCGCCCAGCAAATCGACTATCTGGACACCATTTTAATCATGAAAGAGCTGGGTTTTTCCCTGAGCGAAATTCAGGAGCACATGAAAAATTACACCATAGACAGCTCCCTGGTCATCCTGCGGAAGCAGCTTTCCGTCATCGATCGGCAGATTAAACGCCTGCAGCTGGTTCAGCACCGGTTGGCGCATCGCTGCGAACAGATGGAGCACGTAAAAGAATTCCGCGAGGGCAATCAAGAGGTGACCGTAAAGGACATCCCCCAAAGCCGTATCCTCTTCGCCCCAGTGGACGCTCCGCAGTCCTTCCGGGAAATCAGCATCGCCACGAAGAAGTGTTTTTCTCAGGCGTTGCAGGATGAGCTCCCGATCTTCTTCCAAACCGGTGTCATTGTCCCGTACGAAAATATTTTGGACGGAAGATACACCGAGGCCTCCGTGGCTTTCCTGCCCATCGAGAAAACAAAGAAAGCGAAGAACATCAAAATCCTGCCGGCAGGCAAGGTGGCCGGCATTTACCACTATGGCACGTACGAGTCCGTGGAGCGGTCTTACCGGAAGCTACTGGACTTCTGCCGGGAGAACGAGCTGGAGATTCTTTCGGATTCCTACGAGTTCTGCATCAACGATTACTTCTCTTCCGGCGACGAAAGAGAATTTATTACGGAGATTTTTTTCTATGTAAAATAAGGCCTCATGTGGAGTGGGTTCCGGCGAGGTGATCGGCGCCGGGCGGAGCCGGCGAATTTCTGTGCCGCCGGCATAGCGGGCAGGCGGCGAATTCAGAGGACACCGGCGCGTCAACAGGCCTTCGGCGAATTTAAAGGACGCCGGCGGGATCGGCGTGGTGCCTCACCCCCCGCAAACCCTTGTTCCTTCGTCCAGAAGCACCACGCCCCTGAGGCAAACAGCTCCGCCGGCGGGGTCGGCGTGGTGCCTCACACCCTGCAAACCCTTATTCCTACGTCCGGAGGCACCACGCAAACCCTTATTCCTTCGTCCGGAAGCACCACGCCCTCAGCCCAAATGGCGCCGCCGGCGGGACCGGCGTGGTGCCTCACACCCCGCAAACCCTTGTTCCTTCGTCCGGAGACACCACGCCCCTGAGGCAAATTTCGCCGCCGGCGCGACCGGCGTGGTGCCTCACCCCCCGTAAACCCTTATTTCTTCGTCTAGAGGCACCACGCAAACCCTTATTTCTTCGTCTAGAGGCACCACGCCCTCAACCCAAATGACTCAGCCAGCGGGCGGAGCCCCTACAGCTTCCTCCTCCCCCCCAAGACCGGGCAGGTCCCCTTCGCGGGTCTTCCGCAGACGCAGCTGGCACAATTCGTGGAAATGAAATAGGACTTTGGATGACAGCTGACACTTTTTGTCAGCTGTCCCAAAGTCCTTGAATTTCTATGCTATTGTGCCCTGCGGCGAGGACTCCCGCGAAGGGGACCTGCCCGGTCTATTCGAATTCCACCGTTCCTGTCGGCTTCGGTGTAAAATCATACAGCACGCGGTTAATTCCCGGAACCTCGTCCTTGAACAGAATCCGAACCGGCTCCACCAGCTCAAAATTCATATCTTCCGGCAGTCCGCCCGCATTGTGGTGCGCCTTGATGCCTTCCTCCGATTCGAGGATGTCCGGCCAAATGGTGCCCTGCGCCAGGAACTCGATGCCGTCCAGTTTTCTCGCTTCTTCCGCAAACACCTCGATAAATTCGTTTCCGATGATCATTCTTTTTTTCTCCGGATCGTCTACCCCGGCAAGCTTGTCCGGATAATCTCAAACGTAGTATGCGGACCGTTAACGGTTTGATTATACTACAAAACGTATAAAAAAAGCATCATCATTTTCCCATTACTTAAACTCACAGGTAATAATCAAGCAATAGTCAACGCCGCTCTCCTTCAGGCATTTTCCATTCGTTTCGAGAATTCTTTCCGCCGGGACAGTGCTGAAAGAATCCCCCTCTGCATCCACATAATACGCCGCGATTGGAATCGGCCCGTTCTCCATAAACGCGGTTCCCTGCAGGAATCCCACCGACGTCATTTTATTTTCGTTTGCCACCACGGGATTCTCAACCGCAGACTCCATGCCGCCGGCGCCCTCGCTGTCGCCCACCGAAACCATGTATTCCCCTTTATCGGAATCCAGAAGCACGCCAATCATCCCCTCTCCTCGGCGAATCGGCATCGTAGAGCACACTTTCGAACGAAGGAGCTTGCCCCTCATGTACTCCTTGGCAACAATCTCAACCTTCTTTGAACCGGAATCATTCGAGTATTCCAACACGCCGTAATTCCTGTTAAGGGAGCTAAAAAGAGAATTCATCACTTTCTCATTTTCCGTGCCCGCGAATGAACGAACATAGTTTTTGTCAAAATACCCGTTGTCATTCAGATTTTTTACAATGATTGCACCGCCGGCGACTACCACGAGAACCAGGGCCGCCACCAGCGACTTGATGGTCTTCTTCAGCTTGCTGTTTCTGTGAACGCTGTCCTTTAGAATCGCTAAAATATTCTTTTCCGATTGCTCTTCCACCGCTTCCCGTGCAATGTCCTCGCCGGCAAAAAACTCGTTTATGGAAATTCCAAGAATCCCGCAAATGTCCTGAAAAAGGCTCACATCCGGAAGGCAAACTCCCCGTTCCCATTTGGAAACCGATTTATCGGAAACCCCCAGCTTCTGCGCCAGTTGCGCCTGCGTCAGGTCCTGCGCTTTTCTTTTTACTGCGATATATGCGCCAATCTTACTCTGATCCATGATTTCCTCCTTCGTTTATAAGAAAATCATACAATATCCCCTCACAATTGACCACCCCTCACAGGTAGAGTTGCACTTTAGCGGGCTTCGCAGCAAAAAAAGTCTCGTGGTACCGACATATTTCGTCGATTGCCACAAGACTGCAATTTCTTACTGCGTAACCGTGCTTCCCCAGAAAACAATTTTCGTAATTTCCGCTTTTTCGTTATACCACACGAATCCCACGGCGGCTCCGTCGCTGATTATCTTCGCCGCTTCTTTTTCCGTCACCTTCCTGCAGTTCGACTTGACATCCATCCCCGACTCATCCACATCGTACGCCCAGGAATAGAACGTCGCATGATCCGCCAGTTTTTCAGAAAGTTCATATTCCTTAAACTCCGGATCATCTCCGTCATAATTTGCCGGTGCGGTAACGATTTTAGATCCATCCTTGCCGATAATCGCCAGATACGAACCGAAGCCGCTTGCAACGTTGTCCAGATCGTACTCCAGATTCTGAGGAGCGCCTCCGGCAATCCGTTCATCCTTCCCATCGAAAAATTCCTTCACGTCCCCGTCAATATCCAGAAGAAGACGCGACTTCTCGTGGCGAAGCACTTTAATTTTCATATCGCCCTCCGGCTCAAGCTTAATCGTCTTGCTCTCCGAATCGTACGAATACCGATCGTACACGTCGGAATTCCCCACGGGATTTCCTTCGTCACCATAAAACGCAAAGTGACCGTCCTCGCCAAAACTAATTGTCTCATTGCTCGCCGAACCGTAGTGAACCCACTCATGCGCCGTCAAAAACTCCGGCCGTTCGTCCGAGCGTCCGCATCCCGCCAGCATCATTCCCACTGCTAAAATCACTATTGCGACAGCCATGAATTGCCGGTTTCCTTTTGAAAAAACTCTATTCATCTACAATCTCCCAGTAACCGTTTTTAGGGGAACCATGTCTTATGAGTATGCCATACTCTTTTAACATCTTAATATTGTTCTCAATATTTCGACTGGCAACCCCGATTTTCTCAGCCAACTTAACCGCTGATAATTGAGGATTCTCCGAAAGAAGCTTTACAATCTTTTGTTGTGTATCATTGAGATCTGCTTTCCTCTGTTTCTCCGATGCTTCTCCGATGCTTCTCCGATGTTTCTCTTTATCATCTGTCATCGGATATGGATTTCGGAACAACTCTACCCGAAACATATTATCAAATTCTTGAAATCTCGGTTTCGGAAGTCCATACTCTTCTGCCTCATTAAGGATTCTTTTAATTCCGCTCCCCCATGCTTCTACGAGTCCCATCTGGCGATATCTCCACCATAATCCAATCACCCCAATCTTAAAACCGTTTCAGTTCATCTACCATTGCAGTTCTTCTCGGATACTGCGCTCTATACTTGGCTGCCAGTTCAGCCGCAAGCACTCTGCCTCCCGGATGTGCTGCTATCTTCTTCAAAGTCCTGGCTATATATTTGTAGTCGCGCCTGTTCTTTGAAATCCGTGCCTGACTGTCTGCTGCATTCGCCAGCACCTTCAGACACCTGTCCGGATACAGATCAAACAGTTTCTCTCCATAGACATCAATAATATATTCATTATCAGGCTCCGCATTATCCATAATCAGGTCATATCTGTCTTCAATGCTTAACCAGAGATTGATCAGCGGCAATTCGTCTGCGAATTCGTCCAGTAATTCTTCCCATCTGACCTTCCACTCTTCAGCGGTGAATAGGGCCTTGTATTCCATATAGTATTTCTTGTCTCCGGTATGAGCTGTCATCATATTGTAAAGTTCTACATTATAAGCTGTCGTATCACCTTGTATCCTATATATTTCCATCAAGGCTTTTCTTGGTCCATCAGACCAGTAAGAATCCGGGCGACTGTCTATCTGTTCTCTGTAAAGTCTGATTGCTTCATCATAATTGCCATATTCTGTCTCAATCTGCGCTAACAGTTCTTTATTGGTATATCTATCTCTGGATTGCAAGAACTCCCTGATTTCCTGTATCGGTCTCTTCTGATCAGCCAGAACTCTTACATAGTACTCTTCTTTTACATGAAGCGAATACTGTAGAATCTCCTTTTCGGGAATCTGACGTCTTAAATCATCCATGACCTTTAAAAGGAACTGTTCCTTCTTTGCAAGCTCATCTTCACTCTTAAAATGCTTAAGGATAAAATCATAGATTTCATCCTCCATATAATCAAAGACCCTGCCATCTAAATGCTCCAATAATTTATCCAGCATTTGCTTATGAGAAAGGCTCTGTTCGCCCTCAGTGTAAACGGTTTCCCATATGTCATAGACACATGCGCAAAAGTCCTGCGTTTCACCGCCGGAATCATCTTTATCAGTATTGCTCCACTTTACGTATGTCCAGTTACAGAGGTCAAGAAGATCCGCATATCTGTTCTCTGCACAAAGCCCTTCTTTGGCTATTTCCAGACTTTCAATCACATCCATGCAAAGACCGCCGCAGTCACGCCAGTCAACGAATCCTCTTCTTGTATTGTTTACAAAATCCGCTGTTATGAACTTCTTATAATCCTGCAATTTCATATCTCGATTCCTTCCTAAACTAATACATCAACTTAAAGCCCAATACATCAACTGATGCATCAACTTTTCTTAATCTATTTCTCGACCAATGTATAGAAAATATGCCTACCTGTACCTATAGATGGAGTAATATCCACCACTTGTTGCGTCGTAATCATCCCATTAATCTTAGAAGACCATTCAAGACCTCCTCATAAGTCAGTCCGTTATCAGCGCCGTTTTCTAAAAATGGTGCTGATAACGGAATCCATATTCCGTCACCAACACCAATAAAATTAAAGTCATTATTCCATCTCAATCGTCCCCGGTGGTTTGCTGGTCAAATCATAGAATACCCGGTTCACGTGATCCACCTCGTTTACGATTCGGGTCATCACCTTCTGCAGGACATTCCACGGAATCTCCACAGCGGTTGCGGTCATGAAGTCGGACGTCTGGACCGCACGAAGTGCCACGGCGTAATCATAAGTACGGAAGTCACCCATAACGCCGACGGAGCGCATGTTGGTCAGCGCCGCATAGTACTGGCTGATGCTTCCGGCCAGTCCCGCGTTGGCAATTTCTTCCCGGTAAATGGCATCCGCATCCTGAACAATCTTCACCTTCTCTGCGTTAACCTCCCCGATGATTCGAATTCCCAGACCCGGACCCGGGAACGGCTGACGGTCTACAATGTAATCCGGCAGTCCGATTTCTCTGCCCAGCTGGCGAACCTCATCCTTGAACAGGCTGCGCAACGGCTCCACGATTTCCTTGAAGTCCACGTAATCCGGCAGTCCGCCCACGTTGTGGTGAGACTTGATGACAGCGGATTTGCCCAGGCCGGACTCGATTACGTCCGGATAGATGGTGCCCTGTGCCAGGAAATCCACCTTGCCGATTTTCTTCGCTTCCTCTTCGAATACGCGGATGAACTCCTCACCGATAATCTTTCTCTTCTGCTCCGGTTCGGTTACGCCGGCCAGTTTATCGTAGTAACGCTGTTTCGCATCCACGCAGATGAAATTAAGATCGAACGGTCCTTCCGGTCCGAACACGGCAGCAACCTCTTCCGCCTCGTTCTTACGGAGCAGGCCGTGATCCACGAAAACGCAGGTCAGCTGTTTGCCGATTGCCTTGGACAGGAGTCCCGCAACGACGCTGGAGTCCACGCCGCCGGACAGTGCCAGCAGCACTTTTCCGTCGCCGATCTTCTCCCGCAGCTCTTCAATCTGTTTTTCTGCGAAGAAATTCATTTTCCAATCCTGATCGCATTTGCACACGTCCAGCACGAAATCCCGGATGAACTCCGCGCCGTGTGCGGTGTGGTTTACTTCCGGATGGAACTGTACGCCGTAGAATCCTCTCTTCCGGTCTTCCATTCCCGCAACCGGGCAGTGATCCGTGTGCGCGGTCACCACAAAACCTTCCGGCGGCCGGCTGATGTAGTCCGTATGGCTCATCCAGCAGACATTCACATCGTCGGCACTCTTCAGGATGCCGCCCTTATCGTCGATTACCACGTCCGCACGGCCGTATTCACTGGTCGGAGCGGAGTCGATTTTGCCACCCAGCATGTATGCCATCAGCTGCGCACCGTAGCAGATTCCCATAATCGGAACGCCCAGCTCGAACACGCCGGCATCGATGCTCGGTGCACCTTCGCCGTATGCGCTCTGTGGTCCGCCGGTAAAAATAATACCCTTTGGATCGAAGGCTTTGATGTCTTCCAGAGTGGTGCTCTCAAAGCCGCGGACTTCCGAATACACATTGCATTCCCGAACACGCCGAGCAATCAGCTGGTTGTACTGACCCCCGAAGTCCAGAATCAAAATCTTGTTCTGTGCCATTTTGATACCTCTTCCCATTCTTTTGCGATTAATCTTAAAAGTGCATCAGCGCCAACACGCTGATGCACCGTTATTATACATTCTGCGTCTCGTTTTTCAACTATCGTCTTACGGTAGCAACGCTGTTGTCCTTCAGGACAACGTCGTGAGCGCCGCCCTCAACGATACTGGTTGCGGATACCAGAGTAAGCTTCGCTTCCGCCTGCAGCTGCTTAATGCTCAGCACGCCGCAGTTGCACATGGTGGATTTCACCTTGTCCAAGGACAGCTTTACGTTGTCGTGCAGGGAGCCGGCATACGGAACGTAGGAGTCTACACCTTCCTCGAACTTCAGCTTTGCATCGCCGCCCAGGTCGTATCTCTGCCAGTTTCTGGCTCTTGCGGAACCTTCGCCCCAGTACTCTTTCATGTAGTTTCCGTTAACCATGATTCTTGCGGATGGAGACTCGTCGAAACGAGCAAAATATCTTCCCAACATGATGAAGTCCGCACCCATTGCCAGAGCCAGAGTCATGTGGTAATCGTGAACGATACCGCCGTCGGAGCAGATTGGAACGTAGATGCCGGTCTTCTCATAGTATTCGTCTCTTGCTTTTGCAACTTCCAGCACAGCAGAAGCCTGGCCGCGGCCGATACCCTTCTGCTCTCTGGTGATGCAGATGGAGCCGCCGCCGATACCGATCTTTACGAAATCCGCACCGTGCTCTACCAGGAAGTCAAAACCTTCTTTATCGACAACGTTTCCGGCACCCACCTTAACGGTGTCTCCGTAATTATCGCGAATCCACTTGAGGGTAATTGCCTGCCACTCGGAGTAACCTTCGGAAGAGTCGATGGTCATCACGTCTACACCGGCCTCTACCAGTGCAGGAACTCTTTCCTTAAAGTCTCTGGTGTTGATTCCGGCACCAACTACGTAGCTCTTGTTGGCATCCAGCAGTTCGTTCGGGTTGGATTTATGAGAATCGTAGTCCTTACGGAATACCAGACTCTTGAGGTGCATCTCATCGTCTACGATTGGCAGCTGGTTCACCTTGTTGTCCCAGATGATGTCGTTCGCCTCGGACAGGGTGATGCCTTCTTTTCCGTATACCAGCTTGTCCATCGGTGTCATGAACTCTGAAATCTTCGTGTCCGCATCCAGACGGCTGACTCTGTAGTCCTTGCTGGTTACAATGCCCATCAGCTTACCGTTGGCAGTACCGTCCTCGGTAATCGCGATGGTGGAATGACCGGTTTTTTCCTTCAGGTACAGAACATCCTTCAGGGTCTGATCCGGCTTCAGGTTGCAGTCGCTGGTTACGAAGCCCGCCTTGTAGCTCTTTACCTTGCGTACCATGTTTGCCTGGCTTTCGATGGACTGGGATCCGTAGATAAACGCAACGCCGCCTTCCTTTGCCAGAGCTACGGCCATATGGTCGTCAGATACCGCCTGCATTACTGCAGATACCAGTGGAATATTCATGGTAATCGCCGGCTCCTCACCTTTCTTAAACTTGGTAATCGGAGTCTTAAGCGACACATTTTCCGGTCTTGCTTCCGCGCTGGAGTAGCCCGGAATCAGAAGATATTCACTAAATGTTCTGGATGGTTCCTGAAGAACAATTGCCATTGTACACCTCTTTCTTTCTCACTTCGCAACAGTATTTTAAATCATAAATTGTATTCTAATATAGCACAAAAACGTTGATTTTTAAAGGTTTTTTTGCACTCTTCTTTACTTTGTTAAATTGCACAACCGCATTATTTGACCTTGTTATTATTTAACAAATATTGCTTTTTATTTTCCACCTAAAAGCACTTCCGCCGCGGCTTTCAGGGTTCCGTCCTCACCCACATTTCCCGGGAAGATGACGTACGGCGTTCCCGGGAAACGGCTTTCCGCTCCGGTCTGCCACACCGGAATTCCCGGCTGAATCTGTCCCAGCACGCGAGCTTTTTTTACCGCCAGCGCCTTGGTACCCACATCGCTGGAAGTAATGCCGCCTTTTGCGATGACGAAAGCCGGTGTGACCGACAACCGTCCCACCAGAGACTGCACCGCATCGGAAATCCGCACGGAGAGGCGCAACTCGTCCTCCCGGTCGCCGGTATCCGCCGTAATCAGGCCTCGGGTGGTGTAGCAGCACACCGTCTGCCCGTTCCGGATGCAGCGCTCCTCCTCTGCCAGGCAACGCGCCACTTCCTGCTCAAAGGCTCCCTCGTCCCGAACCAGCGTCGCATCCAATTCAATAAACGCAATGTCCTCCCTCTCCCGGAGCCGGCTCAGCTGCCGGGTGGTTTTGTCCGTATGGGAACCCACCACAATGATTCCGCCGTTGGAGGTTTCCTTCTGTACCATATCCTCCCGGGTCAGAAGCGGTCGTTCCGAAATGCCGCCCAGCACCCGCACCAGGGATGCCGCCGTCCGGAACAGAAAGTTCTTGCCGGCGGCCATGGCCCGAAGCAGCGCAACGCAGAACACCTTCAGGTCCGGATAATCCACCGCATTCACCACGACTTTATTGAAATCCTTCACGTCCATCAGCAGCTGCTGAATCCGGTCGTAATTCATTTCATGCAAATCTTTCAAGGAGATGCAGGTCACCGCTTCCTTTCGGAACTTTCCGCCGGTCTTCTCCTCCACGTACTCCGGCAGGGTCTCCGACACGTATCCGAAGGTGGGGTCCTTGGCGAACTCCGTTTCGTTGGCCGGCACCAGCTCTTCGCCGTATTTCACATAGTGGATGTTGTCCAGGGTGAACCGGCCCCCTTCCTTGAAAAACGGGCACAGAATCTCCCCGTCTACCGGAAGTCCTGTATTCTTCTCATACTCTTCCCGCAGAATCTCTGTTTCCAGCGGAAAATGTCCCCGCAATGTACTGTCGCTTCGGCTCACGAAAAGATATTCTTTACCGGCCGCCTTTGCCGCCTTGTCGGTGGCCTCTGCGATTTCCCGGTGTGCTTTTATCGTTTCCGCCTCCGTAAAACCCCTGGAATTGGTCAGCACGTAGAACAGATTCTCTTCCTCTTGAAAACCCGCCGCCAAATCCTCCGGCGTCCAGTGGGTATACACCGACACGTCGTGCACCGTCTGCACCCCTGTCGGGTCGTCGTCCAGTACCACCAGCTTCTTCCGATTCCGGCGAAGCTCCTCCTGCAGCAGCGCATCCACGTGCGCTTCATCGATTTCCGCATACTGCGTCAAAATATCTGCCTGTTTCTTCATATATCTCTCTCCTGTCCCAATAGCAGAATCCCCTCAGACTTGCTATAATATTTCTGATTTATATTGTAATATATCGGCGGAAAGATTTCCACTCACTATGGCATTAAGAAAATAAAACACTTGACAACGGGCATCTCGCCGGTTCCCGCATACAGAAAGGATTTTTTTATGAAAATTGTAATCGCTCCGGATTCCTTCAAGGGATCCCTCACCGCCTCTCAGGTCTGTGACATCGCGGCAAACGCCGCCCGGGAGGTATTCCCGGATGCTGCCGTTCAGAAGCTTCCCCTGGCGGACGGCGGGGAAGGCACCGCGGAAGCGCTAATGAACGTCCTCCCCGGTGAAATCCGCACCCTGCAGGTCCGCGGCCCTTTGGGGACTCCGGTGACCGCCCGCTACGGCATCGTCCCATCCGCACCCACCGCTTCTGCACGGGAAACGTCGGAGCATCCCCTCCCAAAAACAAAAATCGCCATCATGGATATGGCCGGCGCGTCCGGCCTGACCCTGGTGCCCGAGGCGGAGCGGGATGTCTTCCATTCCAACACCTTCGGCACCGGCGAGATGATTCTGGACGCCATCTCTCAGGGCTGTCGGCATATCTACCTGGGCTTGGGCGGCAGTGCTACCAGCGACGGTGGGATGGGCATGGCCGCCGCCCTTGGCGCGGTGTTCCGGGACGAAAACGGCATGCCCCTGGATCCGGTGCCCGCATCCATGCAGAGGAATGCGGCGGTGGATTTCTCCCGCCTGAATCCCGCCGTTTCCCGGATCCCCATCACCGTCATGAGCGACGTGAAAAACCCTCTCTTGGGGCCGGAAGGCGCGGTGTACGTGTACGGACCCCAGAAAGGTATTCCGGCAGAGCGGTTAGCCGACATGGATCAAGCCATGGCCCACTACATCGATTGCGTAGAATCCGCCCTCCCCAAAAAATCCATCCGCCACGCACCGGGTTCCGGGGCGGCCGGGGGTCTCGGCGCCGGACTGCTTGCTTTTACCCGCAGCGAAATTTCCTCCGGCATCGAAACGGTATTGAAGCTTCTGGAATTCGATAAGCATCTGGAATCCGCGGACCTGGTCATCACCGGGGAGGGGTGCATGGATTTCCAGTCGGCCTACGGCAAAGTGGTGGCCGGCGTGGCGGCGCACTGCAAAACCCACCAAATACCTTGCTTCGCCCTAGCGGGAAGCATCGAGGACGGCGCCGAGGCGCTGTACGATTTCGGAATTTCCGGGATTATGCCCCTGGTGGACCGCATTGAATCCCTGGATTCGGCCATCCGCAATGCGGAGAAGAATTGCTTCCGCGCGGCGGTGCGGCTGCTCCGCATCGTAAAAGCCGGGATGGAAGTGCGGGGGTAGCCGTACGCAAACCGTGCCGGCACCCGGGCACACAGAAAAGAGGTGAGCCGCACAGACTCACCTCTTTCTTATCTTATTCCATTTTCAATACTTGAAACACCTTTGCCAGATTTCGGTTGCTACACCACCTCGCCAACGTCTCATTATTCCGAAGAACAAAATGGGTATTGACCACAAAAAGCGCCGCTATATATCGGATATTGTCGTAATAAAGTATCCTTTTCTTCATTCTCCCCTTAATCTCTTACTCCTTCTCCTCCGGATTTAAACTTCCTCCTTCCGGAGTCTGTTCCACTGTTTCATCCGGTACCTCTTTCGGCGGCGCTTCCCGGAATTCCACCCGGACGCGGCTGGTCTTACGAACATTTTTTACCGTAACCGAATCGGCGGAAGGGTCGAATTCGATGGCTTTGCCGTTCACCGTCGCACCGGCGATTTCATATCCCTCTTCCGGCGTCACGGCGAACTCCGCATCCTTGCCCCACTTTACCCAGCGGGCCCCGGCAATCGTTCCGTGTTCTCCGTGAGATGTGGTCACTTTGTATTTCTCTGTATAGTTCAGGCCTTTAATGCGGAGAATCATGGCGATGCGCGGATTTCCGTTGTACTGACCGTTCACGGTACGCAGCATGCGGGATAGCTTTAGGTAACCTTTTTTGTCACAAATGCTGCCGTTGTTCACCATATACCAGAGCATTTTGCCGGTGCCTTCTTCTTTGCCGGCATAAATCTGGATGTGATGCCCTTTTCCGTTCTTCTTCACCACGGAAACCAGGTCGCCCTTCTTGAGACTCTTGGTTCCCTTTCGCTTCACCAAAGTGGAGGCATAGATCCCTTTCTTGGCAATCTTAATCTGCTGGAATTTCTTGTTCTTCCGAACTTTCTTCTTATCTTTCCCTTCGATGCTCTGACCCTGCACCCAGAATTTCTGACCCACCGGAAGTACCTTGTACCGTTGGAGACACCAGGATGCGTAGTCCGCACAGTTCAGCTGCACTCTTCGGTGAATTTTCGTCAGGTCTTTTCTATTGAAATTCTTATCGTATTTCTTCGTCGGCGATCCCGGATCTCCGTGGTATTTAGCCTTTTCGTTGGAAACCTTGATGGCCACCATCCGACACTGTTCTAGCCAATCGTTTACGTTCATGGTTCGGGTAAACGCACGGGCTTGGTTTTCCCGCATCATGGGATACACGCCGCCCATCAGACCTACCATCATCACCACAATCAGCGTACGACAAATTCCTCTTTTGTATTTTCTTTTCGAATTCATTTCTCCCCCCTGATAATTTGAATTACATAATTACACAAGATATATTGTGCTACCCCCCCTACCCCATTTTTATGTCAAGTAACCATTAGTTTAATATCTTGTTATATTATATATGTTCGTCGCATTCTCTTCTTATAGGAAAAGGGAAGCCCGGGGACGTGGTGCCTCTGGACGGAGGGACAAGGGTTTGCGGAGGGTGAGGCACCACGTCCGGCCGGAGGAAAGTCCGTTCGGGCCTGAGGACGTGGTGCCTCCGGACGAAGGAACAAGGGTTTGCGGGGGGTGAGGCACCACGTCCGGGTCGCCGGAGGCTCGACCCGGACGATAGACGTGGTGCTTCCGGACGAAGGAATAAGGCTTTGCGGACGGTGAAGCACCACGTCCGGGTCGCCGGAGGCTCGGCCCGGCCGATAGGCGTGGTGCTTCCGGACGAAGGAACAAGATAATATGAAATGACCTCACATTTGTAATATCGTGGATTCGCCACTATACT
>OLPF01001109.1_pt1 | contig 24277 bp, 25 predicted proteins | sample 1673121 | NCBI WGS metagenome assembly OLPF01 (sample SAMEA3136756, study PRJEB25190) | human gut metagenome
GGCATCCAATCTTGTCTTTATTATCAATGAGTTGGACAAAGCTGCTTCCGGCAAGGGCAACGGCAATCCATCTGATGTATTGCTGACCCTTTTGGATAATCTTGGATTTACAGATAATTACATAGAATGTATGGTGCCGACGGTGGGGGTTTATCCGATTGCCACAGCCAATGACAAGAGCCAGATCAGTGCACCGCTGATGTCACGTTTTGCAGTGATTGACATTCCTGATTATACGCCGGAAGAGAAGAAGATTATTTTCTCAAAATTTGCATTGCCGAAGGTACTTGGCAGGATGCAGCTGAAACCGGAGGAATGTATTGTAGCAGATGAGGCATTGGATGCTATTGTGGCACGTTATGCAGATACAACAGGTATCCGCGATCTGGAGCAGGCGGCAGAACATATTGCGGCCAACGCCCTGTATCAGATTGAAGTGGATCATAAGCAGAGTGTAACTTTTGATGGGCCAATGGTCAGAAAGTTACTGGATTAAGAATAGACTGAGGAGATAAGGGATAATGGAAGAGAATAATAAAAAAAGACAGCTTCAGAGAGCCGTTTTTGTTTTTACGCTGGTTGTATGTTTGTCGGCTATTGCCGGAGGCCTTGGCTCGGCGACATTTTCCAACTATTTTAAAGAGGTCTACCATGTGGACAGTGCCCAAAGAGGGTTCCTGGAAATACCGAGAGAATCGCCGGGGGTTTTGTGTGCATTGATTATTTCAGCACTGGCAGGATTCAGCGATATCGGCATTGCGGCTGTTTCCCAGGTGTTGGTGATGGTTGGTCTGATGGTGATGGGGGCATTTAGTCCGTCCTATGGCATGATGATGATTTTTCTGTTTATCCAGTCTTTGGGTATGCACCTGTTTATGCCTCTCAACGATGCCATCAGTATGGATCTGGCCAGAGAAGGTGAAGTCGGCAAGACGCTGGGGAATTTCAAAAGCAAAGCAAATATGTGTACGATGGTGACGGCTTTTGTTATTTTTGCAGGCTATCGTTGGGGATTCTTCAGCTTTGAGGATAAGATTTTGAAACCTTTTGTCATTGCAGCAATTTTGTCGCTGATTGCAGCCGGACTGTTGGTTTACATGAAGAAAATTATGCCAAGGACGCAGATTCAGGCAAAGACAAAGAGCAAGTTCGCCATGAGAAAGAAGTACATGCCGTATTATCTGACGCTGGTTGCCTATGGCTGTCAGAAGCGAATCAAGCTTGTGTTCGGACCGTGGATTATCATCGAATTGATGGGAAAAGGTGCAGATACTGTGGCACTGCTTGGAATTGTGACCTCTTTTATCGGTGCATTTTTCAGCAAATATCTCGGAAAAATGCTGGATGAAAAGGGTCTGAAGTATACGATGATCTTCGAGGGAGGATATCTGCTTGTTGTGATTGCAGCCCTTGGCGCAGCGGCGGGTGCTCTTGAAAGAGGCGGTCTCGGCAGTCACGGTATCTGGGTTTTTCTTGTTTATTGCCTGTACATACTGGCCTTTCTGCTGGAGCAGTTTAATATGGTACATGCCTTCATGATGAGAAAATTGGCTATTGATCCGTCGGAAGTCACAGCCAGTTTGTCAGTGGGGCTGAGTCTTGACCACATTCTGGCTATCACTGTTTCAGCTGTACTGGGGGTCATCTGGGAGAAGTTCGGTGCAGAATATGTTTTCTTCCTGACTGCTGCAACGTCGTTGATGCAGATTGGTGTGGGCCTCTATATGGGAAGACAGCTGGCAAAGCAGGAAATGCAGCGTTAAAATGAATAAAGATTGAGATATAAAGAGTTCCGGTTTTTATGGTACTTGCATGAACAAAAAATCTCTGCAAACCTTTGGCGAAAAGCCTGTTTGCAGAGATTTTTTTGCGTAAATCCACAAAAGCCGGTATTTCATTTTTTATTTGAGATAGTCAGATACTGTTATGGATAAATCCGGGAAAATACCGCATTGCACAGACTGGTCAAATGGGATAATTGTCGGGGCGGCATCTTTGTCATAGTCATAGACGGTTGTGCATGCTTTGGCCGGATCTACGATCCAATATTCACGGACTCCGGCGCGGGAGTAGGCGGTGTTCTTAATGATGTAATCTGTTTTACGGCTTGAAGGTGAAACGATTTCAATGATCCAATCAGGAGCACCCTCACAGCCTCTGTCACTGAGTTTATCCTTGTCACAGATGACACAGATGTCCGGTTCCACATAATTTTTGATATCGTTTTGTATAATGACGGCAAATGGAGCCATATACACTTCACATCCGCCGTTTTTGGCATCTATATGATCGGCAATAGTTCTAGCGATGGAAAAGCTGATTGTCTGATGCATACGGTTTGGCGTGGCCATATCATAAATCTGTCCATCGATGAGTTCTGCACGTTGTCCCTCCGGAAGTGCAAAAATATCATCAATAGTGAAAGGACCTTCATCAATAAAGTCATTTCCTGTAAGCATCTGCATAGCAGTACCTCCCTGAAAGAATGTAGTCATTGTGTATCCTCCTTTTATTATAATCTATTTTTTGCGGGTGTTCAACTATTATAAATCGGCATGGAAGCAGATTCTGTAAAAAGTCGTTGTCGATTAAATGAAAAGTTTATAAAATCCAGGAAAATTATGAATTAAAAATAAAATAAGAAAGTCGTGAGGTGTGTCTTGACAAAACTGAACTTACTGTATATACTGTATATATACAGTAGGCAAGGAGGCAAGGGCGTGAATATTTTTATAGATAATAAAAGCGGTGCCCCGATTTATGATCAGATTTATTCACAGATCAAGGCGCAGATTATCGGCGGTGACATGCAGGAAGATGAGTCTCTTCCTTCTATCAGGAGTCTGGCGAAGGATCTGAGAATCAGTGTGATTACAACGAAGCGTGCCTATGAGGAATTGGAGAAGGAAGGATTTATCTATACAGTTGCAGGCAAAGGCAGTTTTGTGGCACCGAAGAATGTGGAATTACTGCGTGAGGAGAACTTGAAGAAGATTGAAGGCTATATACAGGAGATACGAAAGCTGGCGATGCCATGTGGATTGAGTCTGGAGGATATCATTGAGATGTTTCGTATCCTGGAGGAGGATGAGTAAATGAATGCAATAGAGATCAGGGATTTAAGTAAAAGCTATAAGGATTTCAATCTGGAGCATCTGAATCTGACATTGCCCGGCGGCTGCATTATGGGCTTAGTTGGTGAGAATGGCGCAGGAAAGAGTACGACTATCAAGCTGATTCTGAATATGATCCACCGGGATTGTGGAAGTATTTCTATATTAGGAAGAGACAATGTGACAGAGATGCAGTCATTGAAGGAAGATATCGGCGTTGTGTTGGATGAAGTCGGCTTGCCGGAGTGTCTGAACAGGAGGCAGGTTGGCAATATTATGGCCCTCACTTTTAAAAACTGGGATTCAGACTATTTTGAAGCGCTTTGTGTGAAACTGGGAGTTCCGGATCAGAAGAAATTTGGTGAGTATTCCAAGGGTATGAAGATGAAGATCGGCATTGCAGTTGCTATGTCTCATCATCCGAAACTGATTATTCTGGATGAAGCCACAAGTGGGTTGGATCCGGTTGTGAGAGATGATGTACTTGATCTTCTGAATGATTTTACAAGAGATGAAAATCATGCAGTGCTTGTTTCGTCTCATATTGTCAGTGATCTTGAGAAGATCTGTGACTATATTGCATTTATGCATCAGGGTCAGTTGGTGCTGTGCGAGGAAAAAGATAGGCTGACAGAGTTGTATGGTTTGATTCGATGCAGTGCCGAGCAGCTTAAGGAACTGAATCCGCAGGCTGTGATTGGAAAAAGGGAGTCACCATATGGAGTTGAAGCTGTTGTAAGAAGAGCGGAGCTGCCAGCAGGCTGGGAAGTCAGTCCGATTGATATTGAAGAATTATTTGTGATGATGGTAAGGGGGAGAGCATAATGAAGGGATTATTGTTGAAGGATTATTATATGCTTTTGAAATATTGTCGGCCATATGCTTTGATTGTATTGATATTTGGCGTGTGCTCTCTGGCTGATGGAGGTAATTTGTTTATGCTGGCCTATCCTGCGGTGTTATGCGGTATCAATTCAGTATCTTTAGTGGCCTATGATGAAAAAAGCAGGTGGCAGCAATATTGTGAGACAATGCCTTATACGAGAAAACAGGTAGTGGATTCAAAGTATCTGATGTCATTTTTACTTATTGCTGGGCTGTCGGTTGTGTTAGCAGCTGCACATAGTCTGGTGGGTGCGGTAAGAGGTATTTTTAATCCAGTATGGGTATTGAATATTTTTTGCCTTATATGGAGTGTAGGACATGCATTTTCTGCGATTTGTCTGCCGATGATTTTTAAATACGGTTCAGAAAAAGGCAGGGTGATGTATATTGCTGTTGTTGTCGTATTTTGTGTAGCATTTGTCAATTTTGGCGGATATGATTTCTCAGAGGTTTCACAATTATCCGGAGCATTTGCGGTATTTGCGGAAAATCCGATTTATATGGTTGTGTTGGCTGTTATTGCTGCAGTGTTATTTCTGGGGTCTATGAAACTTTCGGAGCAGTTTTATATGAAAAGAGAGTTATAATAGAATGTAGAAATTCAAATAGGCAACAATTCATTTGGTCAGAATTGAGTTTTGTATCAGGAGTTGCCGAGAAGTCTTGCATATAACAAAAGCACGTATTGTTTCAGATGATTTCATTCATTGAAGGAGATTATGAAATATACGTGCTTTTGCTATTTTATTAAATTCAAGTAACTGTTCAGAGCTAACCTCCAAAATGCTGCGCATTTCGTCGGTGTGGCGTATCCGCAAAATAAAATTTCAAAAACAGTCTGAAAAATGTAAGCATTTTATAACTGTTTTTGAAATCTTGCTTGGCTCTGAACAGTTACAAAATCTTTTAATAAAACAGAACTTTTGGCGAATAGATGATGTTTCAAAAGTTCTGTGATAAAGTATAACGATATGGAACAAAAAAGTCAACGAAATACAGAGAAAGAATTGCTTTTTCGGTGCAGATATAGGAAAATAGAAAAAGAAGATAAAATCAGCGGTGAAAGGCAGTCAGCAGCTGCAATCAATGCTGGAAAAAATGAGGATAGGAATAATATGAAATATGATTTTACATCGATCATTGACAGACAAGGACAAGATGCTATGGCTGTAGATGGTCTTGGAATGTATCCGGGAATGTCACCGTCAAAACCAAAGGGAGGTTTTGATTTTATCCCGATGTGGGTGGCGGATATGAACTTTCCGACAGTGCCGACGATTCCGGAGGCCATTATTGAACGTGCAAAACATCCGGCTTACGGATATTTTGCACCTAGAGATACCTATTTTGATGAAATTATCAAATGGCATCAAAAACGAAATGGCGTAAATGGACTGAAAAAAGAGTATATTGGCTATGAGAATGGTGTCCTCGGAGGGATCCTTTCGGCACTGCAGTGCCTGGCGGCACCAGGGGATGCGGTCCTTTTGCACAGCCCGACATATATTGGCTTTACCGCCAGTCTGAAGAACAATGGCTATAAGATGATACACAGTGAGTTGAAGAAGGATGCAGAGGGCATTTACAGGATGGATTATGAGGATATGGAAGCGAAAATCAGGAAGTACCATATCCATGCTGCGATTATGTGTTCACCTCATAATCCGACGGGCCGTGTCTGGGAACAGTGGGAGCTGGAAAAGGCGATGGCGGTATATGAACAATATGCTGTGACAGTGATCTCAGATGAAATCTGGTCAGATATTTTACTGGATGGACAAAAGCATATACCGACACAGCAGGTAAATGATTATGCCCGGGAACACACAGTGGCCCTGTATGCACCAAGCAAAACATTTAATCTTGCAGGTCTGATTGGGAGCTATCATATTATATATAATGAAGCTTTGAGAGACAGAGTGGAGGCAAGGGGCAGTAAATCCCATTACAATGAGATGAATGTTTTGTCCATGCATGCACTGATCGGTGCCTATAAACAGGAGGGTTACGAATGGGTGGATGAGCTGTGTCAGGTTTTAACAGAGAATGTACGATTTGCCTGTGATTACATTGCAGCACATTTTAAGGGTGTGACGGTATCAAAGCCTCAGGGAACTTATATGCTTTTTCTGGATTGTACACAATGGTGTGAAGATCATGGCCAATCCATGGATGAACTGCTTCAGGCCGGCTGGAATGTGGGCGTCGGCTGGCAGGATGGACGTCCATTCCATGGGGAACATCATATCAGAATGAATCTGGCGCTGCCGAAGTGTCGTGTCACGGAGGCTTTTGAACGATTGGACAGGTATGTTTTTGGTTGATTTTTCGTTGGAAGTTGAGTATAATAACAGAGAAGAAAAAGACAGAGATGAATGAGTGAATTTTTAATCACGAAAAGGAGATTATAGATATGGAACAGTACAAAGAAGAGTTTATCCACTTTATGGTGGAAGCAGATGTGTTGAAGTTTGGTGAATTTACATTGAAGAGCGGCAGAAAGTCTCCGTTTTTCATGAATGCGGGTGCCTATGTGACAGGTTCCCAGTTAAAGCGTCTGGGCCAGTATTACGCAAAGGCAATTTATGCAAAGTATGGTGATGATTTTGATGTACTGTTTGGACCAGCTTACAAGGGTATTCCGCTTGGTGTTGTGACAGCGATTGCTTTCAGTGATCTGTATGGCAAGGAGATCCGTTACTGTTCAGACCGTAAGGAGACAAAGGACCATGGCGCAGATAAGGGCAATTTCCTGGGAAGCCCTTTAAAGGACGGTGATCGTGTTGTGATGATCGAAGATGTAACAACATCCGGCAAGTCCATGGAAGAGACTGTTCCGAAGGTCAAGGGTGCAGCAGATGTGACGATTGTCGGTCTGATGGTTTCTCTGGATCGTATGGAAGTCGGCAAGGGCGGTGTGAAGTGTGCCCTGGATGAAGTGAAAGACCTCTATGGCTTTGAGACAAATGCCATTGTTACAATGGCGGAGGTTGTTGAATGCCTGTATAATAAACCGTGTAATGGGAAGATTGTGATTGATGACAAGCTGAAGGCTGCCATTGATGCATACTATGAACAGTATGGTGCAAAGGAACAGTAGACTTTGATCGGATGTCGGCGGACATCGGATCGATGTATCATTCAGATACGAGCGTAGACATGGAAAGGACAGCGAAGATGAGAATAGAAGATAAGATATCAAAGTTGATGTGTCAGACTGGTGCATGCAGCCTTGTCCTTGGAATTTTATCTGTGATCGGCGGGCTGGTTCTCGGTATTATCGGAATTGTCAATGGAGCAAGGCTTTTGAGACATCATTCTGATTTAATGTAAATCATTTTAGAAATAATCGCAAATGTATCACGGCTGCCGGTCAGTGCAGCCGTGGTGCCATTTTTTCAGGCAGGGGGAGTTGCGTGAGCCGACAGACAAAGCGGTGTATCAAATTCGGCAGTTTCGTACTGCTTATTTTGTATATCGCTGTTTTAATTTATGTATGCTTTTTAAGTGAAGATTATGGAAGAGATGTTGTGACTTCCTATTATAGATATAATTTTATCCCATTTAAGGAAATTCGAAGATTTTATATATACAGAGATGTTGTAGGAATCCGGGCATTCCTCGCCAATTTATTTGGTAATGTACTGGCATTTATGCCTTTTGGATTTTTTATGCCCATATTAAGATTGAGGCTCAGAAAATGGTATTGTATGTTGGGCATGACATTTTTACTGAGCTTGATGATTGAGATCACACAGCTGCTGACAAGGGTTGGATCCTTTGATGTAGATGATTTAATTTTGAATACTTCAGGAGGTATCCTCGGATATCTTTTGTTTTACATAATCAATAAAGTAAGGAGAAAATGGAATGGCGCGTAATATATACAGTTTCATCAAAATAGAAAAACGTCAGACAAAGCGCGGCATTTATGCATCAGCTTTTGGCATTGCGTCTTTGATCTGCATGGCCGTTCTTACAATTGCATCTTTTGTTAAAGCCGGCAATCTTCCGGCATTTGTCGGCGGAATCGGATACCTGAGCCTTCTTGCGGCGGTATTTGGACTCTGGTTGTCTGTTCAGCTCCGCAAGGATAACGAAGCCTATGGTACGATGGTGCATGGCGCTTTTTATATTAATCTGGCGTCTGTTATGATTCATGGCCTGATTTTTTTGGCAGGTTGTTTGTCTATTATCATGTAGGGCAGACATTGTTTCGGTCGGAAGATTAGGATTTTCAGCTGGAATTCGGATGATTATAGATGAGAAAGGTGAGCATAGTGAAGAAAGAGGTAAATAGAGAAGAAGTGCAGGCATGGGTGCAGGAACGCTTTGAACTGTCTGTGACGAGAATTCGCGGGATTGCCAAGGAACATGCGGCGGCATCTCCGTTTGGTGATTATTTTAACAGTCAGGCGGCCTTTATTTTGCATGTAGAGAACATCTACAAAATGCGTCAGGACGGTGGTTTTGCACGGCTGACCACGGAGGCACTGGCTGAGATGAATCATTGCTTTTATGCGGATATTCTTCCTGAGACTGAGGTGTGGGCGGGGGAAACCGGTTATGAGAAAAGCTATGCCAATCCACAATGGTCGACAGCAATGTTGGGAGCAGACTATGGTCCGATGATGGCTTGGCTTGTCACGGAGATCCGAGGTCTGATTCCGCTGGCATTCCAGGGGCGTCTGGCAGATATGACAGCGATCAATGAGCTGTTTATAGAGATTTATAACCGTTTTGAGAACCGTATACCTGAAAGAGATGAGATTTTGCAGATCATTTACTGGTATGTCAGTGATTACAGTGATCAGACTGTGACGGGGAGAACCCGGGAGAAGCTGGATCCGGCCCTGAGCTTTTACAGGGATATCATCATGAAGGCGGATTTGACAGATCTGTCTTATCTGTATCAGTATGGCGAGTATATTTCTGACAATGAAAAGTCGATTGCTGCGTATCTGAACACTCTGGATCAGTCGGTGATCGACGATATGGCAGCTACATTTGTGAATGGCTACGTGAGAGGATTTGAACTGTATAAGATTGACTTATCAGCCAAGAAGAATGTCCAGTTAAGAGCCAATATTGGTTTTGAGCGAGTGCTTCGTTCAACAATCCGGCAATTTCAAGCATTAGGACTTTCTGTGATTGTCTGCAGGGATGCTATCCATAGTATTAACAAGACAGCGGGTAAGCTCGGTCTTGTGTCCTGCTCGGCTAATCCGCAGTATGATTACGATCACCGCATGGATAAGGGGTTATATCTTGACAAAGCTTTATGTGAGCGCATCATCGGTGTGACGAAGTCTGCCTATGAGCAGTATGCGGATCTGGCAGAGGATTATGCCGGTCCGGCCTGGATGGATGTTTTTGGTGAGACTCCCTTTGAACCGGCGGCTAAAGAGGAGAACATCCGACTGTCGGATAAACAGCAGAAGCTGGCTGTTCGCATGGCAGGACAGATGACAGAGATTGTCAATCAGTATATTGATGCGTCAGCCATCAGTTTTTCAATCATTGCCTGGCCACTGCCGTCCATTGGCGATCGGTTTGAGGCCATTATGGATGAGACGATCAAAGTCAACAATCTGGATAATGATCTGTTCAGAAGCATTCAGCAGAAGATGATCGATGCCATTGACGGCGCGGAATATATGCATATTACCGGTATGAACGGCAACCGGACGGATTTGAAAGTTGCCTTATGGCAGCTTCAGGATCCGGCGAAGGAAACGGTGTTTGAAAACTGTTGCGCAGATGTGAATATTCCTGTGGTGAGATTTTTACAAGTCCGGTATTGGCAGGAACAAATGGAACACTGCATGTAAGCAGTGTTTATCTGAATGGATTGAATTACAGAAATCTTTCATTGCGGTTTGAAGATGGCTGTGTTGCTGAAGTCGACTGCAGCAATTATGAGGACAGGGAAGAGAATCAGAAGTATCTGAGACAGAATCTCCTTCAGAATCATGAAACGCTGCCAATGGGAGAATTTGCCATCGGCACGAACACAACGGCCTATGCCATGGCCAGAAAATTCGACATTACACAGTTGATGCCGATTCTCATTATGGAGAAGACAGGGCCGCATTTTGCCATTGGCGATACCTGCTACAGCCATAGTGAAGATCATAAGGTATATAATACAGACGGCAAGGAAATTGTTGCCCGTGAGAATGAGAAGTCCCGCCTGAGAGATACGGATCCGGAACAGGCATATTTTAATGTGCATACGGATATTACGATTCCTTACGATGAGATCAGTGCCATTACAGCATGCTTTGCAGACGGCAGGCAGGTAGATATCATACGGGAGGGAAAATTCTGCCTTGAAGGTACGGAAGCACTGAATGAGCCACTCAACATATAAGCTGTGCTTATATAGCATCAATGAAACATTTTAAATAAAAAAGGAAAGGCGAAAGAACCTTTCCTTTTTTTTCGCTTAAGTATTGACGTAAAAGCTCAGTACGGTTACAATAGAGTCAGATTCTGATGAATTTTGCCTTTTTGATAGGAAAAAGTGAATTTATAAGAATGGTTTATAATAAGAGTATCCACTTATTTATAAGATATCATTATAAAAGGAGCGTTTAACATGCATAAGATCGGTATTATCGGCGGCGGTCAGCTTGGCAAGATGATGATTCTTGATGCTAAGCGGCTGGATGATTATTTTGTAATTCTTGATCCAACCCTGCATTGCCCGGCTCACAGCATTGCAGATGAACATATTGTAGCAGATTTTGATGATGTGGCAGCCATTGAGGAACTGGCCTCGAAGGTGGATGTGGTGACGTATGAATTTGAGCACATCAGTGTGAAGGCGCTGCAGCAGGTGGAGGCAAAGGGATGTCCTGTTTATCCTTCCAGTGAGACACTTTTGCATATTCAGAACAAATACGATCAGAAGCAGTGGCTGATGTCACATGGTCTGCCGGTTCCTGATTTTCGAAAGGCAGACTCTTATGAACAGCTGGTGGAGGATTGTGACTATTTCGGTTATCCGGTGATTTTGAAGACCTGTACAGGCGGTTATGACGGCAAGGGGAATGCGGTGATCCATACAAGAGAAGGTATTCGCGAGGCCTATGAGAGTCTGGGCGCAGGCAGGCTGCCCCTGATGGTGGAAGAATATGTACCGTTTTTAAAGGAAGTATCGATTTTGGTCTGCCGCAGCACTAACGGCGATGTAGCGGTATTCCCGGTGGCAGAAAATGTGCATGTGAACAGCATTCTGGATGAGACAACGGTACCGGCGGACATCACAGAAGCCTGTCGGGAAGAAGCCATGGATGTGGCAAGGAAAGCGGTGCATGCTTTTAATGCCTATGGTATGCTCTGTATCGAACTTTTTGTGACAAAGGATCAGCATGTGCTTGTCAATGAGCTGGCGCCGCGTCCGCACAATTCAGGACATTATACAATAGAGGGCTGTGTGACTTCACAGTACGAGAATCATATCCGGGCGATTCTTGGACTGCCCCTTGGCAGTACGGAACTGATACGCCCGACAGTGATGAAGAATATTATCGGAAATGTGAATAAGAAGGCTGAAGTCCACGGACTGGAAGAAGCTTATAAGTATCCTGAAGTGAAGATCCATATTTACGGCAAAGAGGAATGCAGAGTTGGCCGTAAGATGGGGCATATCACAGTGACAGATAAGACGATTGAAGATGCACTTTTTAAAGCGCGCTATGCGCATTCAAAGATCAAGTTTTAACGGAGGTAATGGGAATGAGCGTAAAGGTTGGCATTATTATGGGCAGTGATTCCGATCTGCCGGTTATGTCGAAGGCAGCAGAGATACTGGATGAATTGCAGGTGCCTTATGAACTGACGATTGTTTCGGCACACAGAACACCGGACAGATTATGCGAATATGCAAAGACAGCCGAGGAAAAAGGCCTTTCAGTGATTATTGCAGGTGCCGGCGGGGCAGCCCATCTTCCGGGGATGACTGCGGCTATGACGGTGCTCCCTGTTATTGGTGTACCGGTGCAGACAAAGGCTCTTGGCGGTGTGGATTCTCTTTATTCTATCGTACAGATGCCACCGGGCATACCGGTTGCTACAGTGGCCATCAATGGTGCACAGAATGCAGGACTTCTGGCAGCCAAGATTCTGGCCACAGAGGATGCCGCATTGCGTGAGAGACTGAAAGCATACAGCAGCAAGCTTGAGCAGACGGTACTGAATAAGGCTGACAAGCTTGAGCATATCGGCTATGAAGCGTATTTAAAGGAGATGTAAGCAGATGGAGAAAATGATGGACAGATGTGGTTTGTTTGGCATGTTTGACAATAACGGCTTTCATACATCCCATTTAATATATTACGGACTGTTTTCCATGCAGCATCGCGGCATGGAGGCAGCAGGTATCTGTGTGAATGACAATCAGGGTAATTTTTCCTATGTGAAGGATGAAGGCCTTGTGACAGAAGTTTTTGATGAAATGAAGCTCGAGAAGCTTCAGGGACATGCAGGTATTGGCCACATTCTCAGATATGACGGATCGGATGCCCGCGAGAATGCACAGCCCATCGTGATCCGTTACACAAGCGGTCATATGGCTGTTGCTTTAAACGGCGGATTGACGAATATCGAGGAGATTCGCCATGATCTGGAACTGAAAGGTTCTGTATTCCAGACAATGGAAGCGGCGGAAGTAATCTCTGTGTTGATTTCCAGAGCAAGAAATAATTATCCGACCATTGAGGAGGCAATTGCTTCTATTATGCCGATGCTCAAAGGCGGATACGCGATGCTGGTGATGACGCCGAGAAAGGTGATCGGTGTCAGAGATCCCCAGGGCATTCGTCCGCTGGTACTTGGCAGGGAAGATCATTCATGGTTCCTTTCTTCAGAGACATGTGCCTTTGATGAATTGAATGTTGATTATGTGAGAGATATCCAGCCCGGGGAGATTGTGGTCATCAATGCAGAAGGCCCGCATTCCATCCAGGGTATGCAGGCGCAGCCGATACGTGCCTGCATTTATGAGTATATTTATTATTCACATCCGGCCAGTGTCTTCGGTGGTCAGGAAGTTTACAAGGCGAGATACAATATGGGATGCCATCTGGCAAAGGAAGCGCCTGCAGATGCAGATGCGGTTGTATGGGTACCGGATTCGGGTCTGGCAGCAGCAGCCGGATATGCAGATACACTGGGAATCCCTATGGTGGATGCTTTTGTAAAAAATAAATACTACGGTAATAATCTGGTGAAGCCGGAAGGGATTTTGTTTGACAGAAAGATTCATATGAAGCTTTCTGTGATCAAGAGCCAGGTGAAGGACAAGAACATTGTGGTTGTGGATGACTCCATGGTGCGCGGTACAACGGCTCAGACGTTAGTTGAGCTGCTTCGCCATGCCGGAGCTAAGAGTGTCCATCTGAGAATCGCATCAGCAACCATTTCACATCCATGTTATTATGGCGCTTCTATGCCGGAAGAGAAGAAACTGATCTTCCATGAGCAGGGAGTGGATGCGGTCTGCAAGATGACGGGAGCGGATTCACTTGCCTTCCTGTCCAGTGAGGGTATGGTAGCTGCATGTCCGGATGCCGCAGGTGGTTTCTGCATGGCATGTTTTAACGGTGATTACCCAACGAAATAGCAGATAGAAATAGTGAAATAAGAATCCGGGAACGGATTTTGAATCGAACAATTAATCATAATCAGAGTGCTTTTATCAAGGAGGAAATATAAATGGATTATAAAAATGCCGGTGTAGATATTGAAGCAGGATACGAATCAGTAGAACTCATGAAGAAATTTGTCAAAGGAACCATGCGTCCGGAAGTACTTGGCGGTCTCGGCGGATTTTCAGGTGCTTTTTCTCTTGAAAATATCAAGAAAATGGAAGAGCCGATCCTTTTATCAGGTACAGATGGCTGCGGCACAAAGGTGAAACTGGCTTTCCTTATGGACAAACATGACACGATCGGTATTGATGCAGTGGCTATGTGTGTGAATGATGTGGCTTGTGCCGGCGGGGAACCGCTTTTCTTCCTTGATTATATTGCATGCGGCAAGAACTATCCTGAGAAGATTGCCACAATCGTCAGCGGTGTTGCTGAAGGGTGCAAGCAGTCCGGTGCAGCACTGATCGGCGGTGAGACAGCGGAGCATCCGGGACTGATGCCTGAGGATGAGGACGATCTTGCAGGTTTTGCAGTAGGTGTTGTAGATAAGAAGGATCTGATCACAGGTGAGAATCTGAAGAAAGATGATGTGCTTATCGGCATCGCTTCTTCCGGTGTACACAGCAATGGTTTCTCTCTTGTCCGCAAAGTATTCGATATGACAAAGGAATCATTGGATACATACTATGATGAACTTGGCACAACTTTAGGTGAAGCATTGATCGCGCCTACAAGAATTTATGTCAAAGCCCTGAAGGCAGTTAAAGACGGCGGTGTGGCGCTTAAGGGATGCTCCCATATTACGGGCGGCGGATTTTATGAGAATATTCCACGTATGCTGCCGGAAGGTGTTCATGCTGTTGTGAAGAAAGACAGCTACGAAGTTCCGGCTATCTTCAAACTTATTGCAGAAAAAGGTGATATTGCCGAACAGATGATGTACAATACTTTCAACATGGGTCTTGGTATGGTGATTGGTGTTGATCCTGCAGATGTTGATAAGACAATGAAGCTTCTTGAAGAAGCAGGTGAGAAAGCCTATATCGTTGGTGAACTGACAGAGGGCGAAAAGGGTGTGACATTATGTTAAAGATTGCAGTACTTGTATCCGGCGGCGGCACCAATCTCCAGGCCATTATCGACAGCATTGCCGATGGACGTATCACCGACACAGAGATCAAAGTGGTGATCAGCAATAATCCAAAGGCAAAAGCACTGGAGAGAGCGGCGAAAGCCGGTATTGAAGCGGTATGTATTTCTCCGAAACAGTATGCAGATCGTGAGCTTTTTAATGATGCTCTGCTGGAAGCTGTCAATGCCCGGGGTGTGGATCTCATTGTATTGGCAGGCTTTATGGTGGTTGTGCCAGAGAAGATGATCAAAGCCTACAGAAACAGGATGATCAATATCCATCCGTCGTTGATCCCGTCTTTCTGTGGAACCGGTTATTATGGACTGCATGTTCATGAGGCTGCCTTAAAGCGTGGTGTGAAGATCAGCGGTGCAACGGTGCATTTTGTTGATGAGGGAACTGATACAGGCCCGATCATCATGCAGAAGCCGGTGGAAGTACGCCCGGATGATACGCCTGAGGTGCTTCAGCGCAGAATTATGGAGCAGGCTGAATGGCAGATTATGCCGAAAGTTATTGATCTGATCGCCCATGACAAAGTGCATGTGAAGGATGGCAGAGTGTTTGTAGAGGAGTAGACTTCAAGACTCCAAGTCTGCAATGTGACTTTGAATCCTGTATCGGAATTTGTGAGTTGATTTTGAATAGGTTCATCCGCCGATTCTGCCTTTTGATTTGGTGGAATCGGCGGATATTTGAGTTATATATGAAAGAAAGGATGAGCAGAATGAAAGTATTAATCGTTGGCGGCGGTGGAAGAGAGCATGCCATCGCATGGAAGGTCGCAGAAAGTCCTCTTGTAGATAAAGTTTACTGTGCACCGGGCAATGCCGGTATTGAAGAAGTTGCAGAATGTGTACCGATCGGTGCCATGGAATTTGATAAGCTGGTTGCCTTTGCAAAGGAAAAAGCCATTGATCTGACGGTGATCGGCATGGATGATCCTCTGGTGGGCGGTATTGTGGATGCTTTTGAGGCAGAAGGACTGAGAGTATTCGGACCGCGTAAGAATGCAGCCATTATCGAGGGCTCCAAAGCCTTTTCCAAAGATCTGATGAAAAAATATGGTATTCCGACTGCTGCTTATGAGAATTTCACGGATCCGCAGGAAGCCCTTGATTATCTTGAAACGGCCAAGATGCCAATCGTATTAAAGGCTGATGGTCTGGCCCTGGGCAAAGGTGTTCTTATCTGCCAGAATCTTGAAGAAGCCCGCGCCGGTGTTAAAGAGATCATGGAAGACAAGAAATTCGGTTCAGCTGGCAATCAGATGGTTGTGGAAGAGTTTATGACAGGACGTGAGGTGTCGGCCCTTTGCTTCTGTGACGGAACCAATATTGTACCGATGACATCTGCTCAGGATCATAAACGTGCAAAAGATGGCGATCAGGGCTTAAATACAGGCGGTATGGGTACATTTTCCCCAAGTCCTTTCTATACAGAAGAAGTGAATGCTTTCTGTATGGAGCATATTTTCAAGCCTACGATGGCAGCGATGAAAGCAGAAGGCAGAGATTTTGTGGGCATCCTTTTTGTTGGTTTGATGCTGACAGAAGACGGTCCGAAGGTGCTGGAATATAATGCCAGATTCGGTGATCCTGAAACACAGGTTGTACTTCCGAGAATGAAGACAGATCTGGTGGAAATGTTTGAGGCATGCATCGACGGCAAACTGGCTGAAAAGCATCTGGAATTTGAAGACAATGCGGCAGTTTGTGTTGTCCTGGCTTCTGATGGTTATCCGGTTTCCTACGAAAAAGGTTATCCGATCACAGGTTTTGAGAAATTTCATGCGGATGAAGGTTACTATTGTTTCCATGCAGGCACAAAGCGCAATGAAAAAGGCATTGTGACAAACGGTGGACGTGTACTTGGTGTCACAGCTAAAGGCACAACGCTGAAAGAAGCAAGAGCTAATGCCTATAAAGCAACCGAATGGATTGAATTTGACAACAAATATATGCGTCATGATATCGGCAAAGCCATTGATGAAGCATAACATATGAATCTTTTATCAGAACCCGCAAAAGCGGGTCCTGTTTTTGGAAAGAAAAATTCAGATGATGATTGTGAATGTTGTAGTTCGTATGAAAACTGCGCAGGATAACCAATAAAATAAATAAATGAAATTACAGGTTTCTTTAGTTGTAAATTTATGGTACAATGTAATAACTTAAAGCGTTAAACTACAGAAACAAGGAGAGCGGAACATGAAGGAACTGGATTTATTGCGGCAGGAACTTTTATCCTGTGATACTCAGCTTGTAGATATATTGATGAAACGATTCGATGTGGTTGAGAAGATTATGGCATTGAAGGAGAAGAATCAGATGCAGATTCTTCAGCCGGAGCAGGAGAGCAGACAGAAAGAGGCACTGGACATAGAATTGAAAGGTAATGTGCATCAGGAAGAGATTGCTGATATTTATGCGCGAGTTCTCTACAACAGCAAGAAGATTCAGGGAAAGAAACTCTTCGATTACAATATTGTGCTGATCGGTTTCATGGGAGCAGGAAAGAGTACGATCTCTGCGTTTTTGAGGGATGCGCTGGCCATGGATGTGGTTGAGATGGATCAGGTGATCGCCGAACAGCAGGGCATGAGCATTTCGGAAATTTTTGAGACTTATGGAGAGGAATACTTCCGCAACCTTGAGACACAGTTGTTGATTGACATGCAGTCCAAGCAGAATGTCATTATTTCCTGTGGCGGCGGTGTGGCTATGCGTGAACGCAACGTGGCTGAGATGAAGAAGAACGGCAAGGTTGTTCTTTTGAAAGCAGACCCGCAGACCATTCTTGACCGCGTGAAGGACAGTGACGAACGTCCGCTTTTGAATGGTCACAAGAATGTAGAGTATATTGCGGATTTGATGGAAGCAAGAAGAGCAAAGTATGAAGCAGCAGCGGATATCGTTGTTCAGACTGACGGCAAGAGTGCACTTGAGATCTGCGAGGAAATGATCCATAAGCTGAGAAGTGCAGATGAATAAATAGAACGTATTTTTGATGACAGCATAATAGATTTTTATAGTGTTTTGCAGAAGCAAATAGTTGCCTTTGAAACTAAAAAGAACAACTGTTTGCTTTTTCGCTTGTAAAAGGGAATATTTCATGGTATGATAGGGGGTAGTTAGAACTGCAAAGCGTGTAATGCAGGGCCATGGATGAAAGGAATAATTTGGATGAAGAAATTGAAGAGGGCCTGTGCAGAATGTGTGGATGGGAGATGAAGGATGTATTTTGAATATGGTGAAAATGAGATAACTTATCTTCGAAATAAAGATAAAAAGCTGTCAGAAGTCATTGATCAGATAGGGATGATAGAAAGGGAAGTGGATACAGATTTGTTTTCTGCAGTGGTTCATCATATTATCGGTCAGCAGATTTCTACGAAAGCACAGGCAACCATCTGGCAGCGGATGAAGGAGACTTTGGGAGAAGTGAATGCTGTAACTATTCTTTCAGCGGACATTTCCAAGCTGCAGTCTTTGGGGATGACCTTTCGTAAGGCAGAATATATTACGGACTTTGCCAGAAAGGTTCATGAGGGCGTCTTTGATCTGGAAACAGTCGCTCAGATGTCGGACGAGGCGGCCATCAAAGAACTGGCTTCTCTGAAAGGAATTGGTGTATGGACAGCGGAGATGATCTTGCTTTTCTGTCTGCAGCGGCCGGATATATTCAGCTATGATGATCTGGCTATCCAGCGTGGACTTCGTATGGTTTATCATCACCGCAAGATTGACCGGAAGTTGTTTGAAAAGTATCGCAGGCGGTTTAGTCCTTACTGCAGTGTGGCCAGTCTGTATTTGTGGGCAGTAGCAGGCGGAGCTATTTCGGGAATGAGAGATTATAAACCGAAGACACAGAAGAAGTAAGATGGAGGAAAATGATGGTATATACATGTCAATATCAGTCACCAATGGGGGATATCCTGTTGGCTGCTGATGAAATCGGTCTGACAGGATTGTGGTTTGTTGGGCAGAAATACTTTGCCAACATACTTCCGGATGAACATATTGTGCGGGAAACACCGATTCTTGCAGAGTCCCAAAGATGGCTGGATGTGTATTTTTCCGGCGAAGAACCGAATTTTACACCGCCTCTTCATCCGATCGGATCTGCATTCAGACAGGAAGTGTGGCAGATTTTGCTGCAGATTCCGTATGGTCAGACAACGACATATGGAGAGATTGCCGGACAACTGGCTGAAAAGCATGGCATGGATCATATGTCTGCACAGGCAGTCGGCGGTGCAGTAGGGCATAACGAAGTCTCTATTATCATTCCATGTCACCGTGTGGTCGGTGCAAATGGCAGCCTGACGGGATATGCAGGCGGAATTGATAAAAAGGTACGATTGTTGGAATTAGAGAAAACAGATATGACCAAATTTTTTATTCCGAAGAGAATTCAAGAATCCTGATGAAATAAGGAATTTTATTGAGGAGTGGATGAGGTTACATGAATGAGACAGAAAAAGGAAAATACTTTTTTAGCAGGCAGTTATAAATTTAGCTGTCTGTTTTTTTGTCCACGGTGAACTTTTTCCGGTTTACAATGGTTATATAATATGTACAGATATTGAATTAGGAGAAAACACGATGAAAGAAAGAGAATTGATGCGAAAACTGCATAATGGAGATAAAGAAGCAGCTGGCCTGATTATTGAGAGATATTATGTAGATATTTATCGTTTTTGTCTTTATATGGTTCAATCTGAAGAGGATGCTTATGATATTGCGCAGGAAAGTTTTTTAAAATTTATCAAATACGGAACTTTTTATCATCATCAAAACCTCAAAGGATATCTTTTGATGATTGCAAGAAACCTCTGTTTTGATTATTTTCGGGATAAGAAAGGCACAGAAACCCCGGTTGAATGGGAAGAACTTGATAAGATACCGAAACCAGGAAATCAGATAAAGGAAACAGAAGATATCATTTATTTGCAGAATCTGTTAAAGGCGCTTTCGCCGGATATCAGGGAAGTAGTTGTTCTGCGGATGTATGAAGAAATGAAGTTTAAAGATATTGCTGGTATGATGGGATGCAGTGTGTCCACGGCAAAGTCACGGTTTCGATTAGGTATCAGTCAGTTGAAAAGGATGATGGAGGAGGATGAAGATGAGCGATAGTGAAATAAAGAATCTTTTTAAAAGAGCAGATGCGCAGGTACATATTGATGAAAAAAGGAAGCAAATGGCTTATCAGATAGTGCTGATGGAAATTGAGAATCAGGGAATAGAGAAGCAGAGAATTGAGTCGGGGAGAATCGAGAAGCAGGAAATTAGGCAGCAAGAAATTGATATAAGGGGAGTCGAGAGTAGAAATACTGAAAAACAGGAACAGTTGAGGATGTCCGTTAAAAATATTCTGCTTCAGCAATTTCAGTATATGGATAAATTATTTTTCTATATTTATGGCGGCCTTATCTGTCTGGGCATTATTTTTATTGCGGTGCTGCAATATACCGGAGTGAGTCAGAATGAAATTATCACCGTGTGCATGGCGGGAGCAGGAATTTTAAGCATCACATCCATTGGTGTGATTGATAAGATGTTTTTTGGAAAAATGGCAGAGTTGGGAGCAAGCTGCTATTTTAATACAAAGCAATGTGTGGCTGCATGGATGGTAATGTCCGGGATGATCAATGTTGTGGTGCTGTTTTTGCTGGCAGGTTATTTGAATGGATTCTGGCATGTTGGATTATTACAGGTGGGGCTTTATATTCTGACACCTTATCTGTTGTCGGGGATGATTGCCCTGGGAATTTTGTCAATGGAGACAGGAAAAAAGCATTCGTTTCTATTTGTCATCAGTGGCTTTTTGATGTCCATTGGCTATGGTGTTCTCGGGGCTATTCCGGGCATTATGTTTACGGCAGCTAACCGGATATGGACAGCAGTCTTTATACTGTCATTACTTTTATTTGTCATTCAGATAAAAAGGCTATTTAATAAAATGGAAAAAGGTGATGTGTTATGCATGAATTAAAATTGATGGATGTTTGGAAAAGATACAAAGACAAAGATGCCGTCCGTGAAGTGGATTATACATTTACAAATGGGGTATATGGTCTGTTGGGAGAAAATGGGGCAGGAAAGACAACATTGATGCGATTGATTTGCGGTGTTATGCAGCCAACGAAGGGAAAGATTTGCTGTGATAATCTTGAAATTTCCGGTATGGGAGCAGAATATCGAAAACTCCTGGGCTATTTGCCGCAGGATTTTGGATTTTATCCTGATTTTACTGCGGAGCGTTTTCTCAGGTATATGGCGGCTTTAAAAGCATTGCCGAAAGATGATGCAGAAAAGCGGATTGAAGAACTTCTGACTATGGTAGAATTGAAAAATGTGCGCAGGAAAAAGCTGAAAACTTTTTCCGGAGGGATGCTTCGAAGAATCGGCATTGCCCAGACACTTTTAAACAATCCGGAAATTCTGGTTTTGGATGAGCCTACAGCAGGGCTTGACCCGAAGGAGAGAGTGCGTTTTCGCAATATCATCAGTTCCTTAGGCAAAGACAGAATTGTTTTGCTGTCTACTCATATTGTGTCGGATATAGAGTATATTGCAGACCGCATTTTAATCATGAAAAACGGAGAACTCATTCAGGAAGGAACAGAGGCGGAGCTAACAGAGAAAGTGAAAGGCCACGTTTGGAAATGCATTGTTTCGGAAAAAGAAGCCGAGTGCCTTGGGCAGCGTTTTGTTGTAAGCAATATGAGAAGCAATGGTGAAAATATCGAATTAAGAGTGATTTCAGAAAAACAGCCCATGCGGGAGGCAGAACTTCTGGAGGGGACTCTTGAAGATGCCTATCTTTATGAAACACAGTCAGCGGAGGAAACGTAAAATGCGGCTTTATAGAATGGAATTGTACAAACTCTATCACAACAAAATATTTAGAATCGGACTATTTGCCGCTACCGCATTGTTGTTGGCTTATTTTTGGTTTGCAGAAGTAGGCGGGGAAATAGCTGCAGTGGATGGAAGCGTTTATTCCGGTTATGAGGCTGTGAAGATGAACAAGAAAATCACGAAAGAATTTGAAGGCGAGCTGACAGATGAAAAGGTTCATCAAATTGTTGAAAAATATGGTCTGCCATCCAAGTTGGAAGAAAATATGCCGGGATGGAGAGACGGGAACTTTTTAAATGATTTTGTGACACGATATTTTACCAATGGGGCATGGGAAAACGGCATTACTCCAACAGAAAGATATATGATTGCGGAAACAGAACTGGGGGAAAACTGTGAAAAACTGGGGATAACACCTTATCTGACTTACACAACAGGCTGGAAAATATTTGTTGAAATGCTGCAGTTTGGCCTGATATTGGGAAGTATACTGGTTATTTGCAGTGTGTCAACTATTTTTGCAGAGGAGAGCCAGACGAAAATGCTGCCGCTGATTTTCAGCACAGAAGAGGGAAGAAGAAAGGATGTCATGGCAAAAATAGCCGCTGCTTTGACGTTTACAATTTCTATCCTTCTGTGGTTTGCGGTGATAAACCTGGCCTTATGTCAGGTTGTGTATGGGTTAAATGGATTCAATAACATCGCAGGACTTGTACTGTCTGAAAGCATCAGGCATCAGTCGGTGATGTTTTCAAAATATCTGGCAGTCTTACTCATGCTTGCATTGGAAGCCTTATTATCATTGTGTGCTATTACCCTGTGTGTATCTGCCCATCAGAACAGTTCATTTGGAGCCGTCATCATCTCTGCAGCATGCTGGGGCCTGCCGGTGATAATAAGAATATTTTTCGGCGGCTTTATGGCCCTTATCGTCGATGCCATGCCAGTATTCCTGATTATGACAAACATGGTCAAAGACATCTATAACATCTGGCAACCTGTATTTGCCATCAACATCATCCTCGCCGCTGTATGCCTGGCAGAAGGAACCATTGCTTATAAAAACAGGCAAATAGCTTAAAGCAATTAGTTTAAAGCCAAAATTGAATCATGTAGACAGTTGATCTAATAATAGATGACAAAATAAAATACCCCCCCTGATAAGGAAACCTCCGCTAAAACGTTTCGTGCGGGTGCGCGTTGTTTTAGCGGAGGTTTCTTTCTTAGGGGGGGGATATCAAATAGGGGATTTTTATGAGTTTTTACAAATAATCGTGTTTGGCCAGCACATTCAGAATATTGCGTCCTTCTTCGGTACCTTCGATGTTTCCCTTCCTTTTGCAAGGCCTTTGTCTGATAAGCTGGGAAGAAGAATTTCAGTGTTGATTGGTGCAGCATCCTATGTTATCTTTTTTATAGGCATCGCATTTTCACCGAATATTCAGGTGGCCTATGTGGCAGCAGTCCTTGGCGGTATTGCCATCGGTATTCTGGGTGTACTGGCCATCTTTGCACCGATTCTGATCGGTTTTACAAGTACAGCGACTTTCCAGCTGTGGCTCAACTGTGCACAGACATTTGGTAAAGAAATCGCCGGTATTCCATCAGAGTCGGTTTCTATGATGCAGACATATTATTCAGCGGGAACCATGGTGGCGCTGGTGGTAACAAGCTTACTCATCACAAAGTTCAAACAGGTCCGTTTCCTGGTGATCTACCCGGCGATTTCCGTTGCCATGTTGGTTCTGGTTTACCTGGTGAAAACACCGATGATCTGCTTTGTGGGAGCATTTGTGATCGGTTATGCAGCTGCAGGCGGTGTCCTTCAGATGGCAACAGTAACAGTGAATGATCTGTTCCCGAATATCAAGGGAACCATTACCAGCCTGGTCATGATCGCATCCAGTCTGTGCAACTATACAATTTTAAGTGCGGCAGCGAAAATGTCATCCATGCAGGTGATCATGATGAACATTGTTATTACCGTTATCGGCGTGCTGCTGGCAGTTTTTGTCAATGTGAGATACGGAAGTCTTTTAGCGATGACAGAACAATAAAAAAGAGGAGTCTGAGAGTATGAAAGCAGTAGAAGTTAGAAATATTAAAATCGGCGAAGGTATTCCGAAAATCTGTGTGCCAATCGTCGGTGTGACAAAAGAAGACATTATCAATGAAGCCAAAACATTTGAAAATATTCCGGTAGATGTTGTTGAGTGGCGTGTAGACTGGTTTGAAAATGTTTTTGATATTGAGAAGGTGAAGGATGTGCTGACAGACCTTCGCCAGGTTTTAAAAGATACACCGATTCTTTTTACTTTCCGTACATCCAAAGAGGGCGGCGAAAAGGCCATTGAAGCAGCAGATTATGCAAAACTGAACAAGGAAATCGCAGCGACAGGCAATGTAGACCTGGTGGATGTGGAAGCCTTTACAGGGGATAAAGTGGTGAAAGAGATTATTGAAGCAGCCCATGCCTGCGGCGTCAAAGTTGTTGCTTCCAACCATGATTTTGACGCAACTCCTGAGAAGGATGAGATTGTGCGCCGTCTTCGCATGATGCAGGACTATGGCGCAGATATCCCGAAAATGGCTGTTATGCCAAGAAACAAACAGGACGTACTT